>Ga0182737_1000287_pt1 | contig 82341 bp, 72 predicted proteins | sample eDN5th30CBELigOP_FD_128878 | JGI IMG/M metagenome (GOLD analysis project Ga0182737, IMG submission 128878) | Enriched Organic Plus compost microbial communities from Emeryville, California, USA - eDNA 5th pass 30_C BE-Lig OP (version 2) (version 2) ...
ATATATGATGGAACGCCGTATGATGGGAAACCTTCACGTACGGTGTGAAGTGGGGGAAAAGAGCTCCTAACATATTTAGTTTGCAAAAGCTGAATGATGAGGATGGCTCTTACCTATCACTATCTCGCGAAATGAAAGAACGAATTCGCAGCATTTTAGGGGGCACGTCTGATGATATTTGGATTTCAACGTTTCACTCGATGTGTGTTCGAATTTTACGCCGAGATATCGATCGCATGGGCTTTAGCCGCAATTTTTCAATATTAGATACAACGGATCAGCAATCTGTAATTAAACAAATTTTAAAAGATCGCAATATGGATCCTAAGAAACATGATTACCGCTCAATTTTAGGAAGCATCAGCTCCGCAAAAAATGAGCTGGTTACGCCGGAGGAATATGCGAAAACAGCGGCTGATTTTTATACGCAATCTGTATCTGATGTGTATACCGAATATCAAAAACGACTTCGTAAAAATCAAGCCCTCGACTTCGACGATTTAATTATGATGACCATTCAATTATTCCAACGTGTTCCAGAAGTGCTTGAATATTATCAGCGGAAATTTCAATATATTCACGTTGATGAGTATCAGGACACGAATCGCGCACAATACATGCTTGTAAAGCTATTAGCTTCACGTTTTCGTAATTTATGCGTAGTGGGAGATTCGGATCAATCCATCTACCGCTGGCGTGGCGCTGATATCGCGAACATTTTATCTTTTGAAAAAGATTATCCGAATGCAACGATGATTTTCTTAGAGCAAAACTATCGTTCAACGAAACGGATTTTGGAAGCTGCCAATAAGGTGATTGAGAATAATCGTAACCGTAAACCAAAAAATCTTTGGACAGAAAATTTGGAAGGCGAGAAAATTTTCTATTATCGTGCAGATAGTGAGCAAGGAGAAGCACAGTTTGTAGCTGGAAAAATCAATGATCTTACAAGAAGTGGAAAAACATTATCTGATATTGCGATTTTATACCGTACCAATGCCCAGTCGCGGGTAATGGAGGAAGTTTTACTAAAATCAAATCTGAACTATACCATTGTTGGCGGGACAAAATTCTATGATCGTAAAGAGATTAAGGATTTACTGGCCTATTTACGTTTGATTTCAAACCCAGACGATGATATTAGTTTACGCCGTATCATTAATGTGCCGAAGCGCGGGATTGGGGCCACTTCAATGGATAAGATTGCGGATTATGCGCGGCAGTACGATCTTTCCATCTATCAAGCTCTTGAGTCTGTAGAGATGATTGGTATAAGTGCCAAAGCAACAAAAGCGGCACGTGAATTTGCTAATTTAATTAGAAACTATACGAATCAGCAAGAATATTTGTCTGTTACAGAGCTTGTAGAAGAAGTGCTTGATAAGACAGGTTATCGTGATATGCTTCAAATAGAAAATACAATCGAAGCGCAGAGTCGTTTAGAAAATATCGATGAATTTTTGTCGGTAACAAAAGCATTTGAAGATAATAATGAAGACAAGTCGCTTATCGGCTTTTTGACAGACTTAGCGTTAGTAGCAGATATCGATCAACTAGATGAACAAAAAGTTGAAGAACAAGATCAAGTAACGCTTATGACACTACACTCTGCAAAAGGTCTTGAATTTCCTATTGTCTTTTTAATAGGCCTAGAAGAAGGTGTTTTCCCGCATAGCCGTTCATTGACAGATGAGCAAGAAATGGAAGAAGAGCGGCGCTTGGCGTATGTTGGCGTCACTCGTGCTGAGGAGCAACTATTTATTACGAATGCTCAAATGCGGACATTATTTGGCCGGACGAATATGAATCCCGTTTCTCGTTTTGTTAGTGAAATTCCAGCAGAGCTATTGGAAGATTTAAAACCAGCTCCTAAAAGTAAAAAATCTTTTAGTTCAACAGCAAGAATGTCAGCAACGGCACCGAGAAAAGCACCAGCTTCATTTGGGCGTGCAGTTTCAACTCCATCTGCGACAGGAGGAGAGGGAATTGATTGGGCAGTCGGTGATAAAGCGTCCCATAAAAAGTGGGGAGTTGGCACGGTTGTTAGTGTGAAGGGAGAAGGAGAAGGAAAAGAGCTGGATATCGCCTTTCCGAGTCCGACGGGTATAAAGCGTTTGCTTGCCAAATTTGCCCCAGTGGAAAAAGTATAAAATAAAGGAAGGACTGAATTTATGGCTGTACCAACTGAAAAGATAGTTCGTGAATTACAAGCATTATTAAATCAATACAACTATGAATATCATGTCCTCGATAAGCCATCTGTTCCAGATGCAGAATATGATCGACTTTTACGAGAACTGATTGAATATGAAGAAAAATTTCCAGAACTAAAAACATCTGATTCACCAACGCAGCGCGTAGGTGGTGAAGTATTGAGCATGTTTCAGAAAGTAGAACATACTTCGCCGATGCTTAGTCTTGGGAATGCCTTTAATGAAGAAGACTTACGGGACTTTGATCGAAAAGTGCGACAAGCGGTAGGCGATGATTTTTCTTATGTGTGTGAATTGAAAATTGATGGACTAGCCGTAACACTTCAGTATGAAAATGGTTATTTCGTTAAAGGTGCGACACGTGGAGATGGTACAATAGGAGAGGATATAACCGCTAATTTAAAAACGATTAAGTCTATTCCGTTAAAATTGAAAGAGCCTCTTACTATCGAAGTTCGCGGTGAAGCGTTCATGCCCAAAAAATCATTTGAAGCGTTGAATACATTAAAAGAAGAAAATGGAGAAGAGCCTTTTGCTAATCCGAGAAATGCAGCTGCTGGTTCATTGCGACAACTTGACCCTAAAATTGCAGCGAAGCGAAATTTAGCGATTTTTCTTTATGCCATTGCTGATATAGGAGAAACAGGTGTCCGATCACATAGTGAAGGATTAGACTTACTCGATCAACTTGGCTTTAAAACGAATCAGGAACGAAAACGCTGTGAGACGATTGAAGATGTACTGGCTTTTATTGAAGGCTGGACCGAAAAACGGCCACATTTAGCGTATGAGATTGATGGAATTGTTATTAAGGTGGATTCTTTAGAGCAGCAGGAGCAATTAGGCTATACGGCAAAAAGTCCACGTTGGGCGATTGCCTATAAATTTCCTGCAGAAGAAGTGGTGACAATTCTTCGTGATATTGAATTATCAATTGGTCGTACCGGCGTATTAACTCCTACGGCGATTCTTGATCCTGTACGCGTAGCTGGAACAACGGTTCAACGTGCTTCCCTTCATAATGAAGATCTAATTCGTGAAAAGGATATTCGAATAGGTGATTCAGTCGTTGTAAAAAAAGCGGGAGATATTATTCCAGAAGTGGTGAATGTTTTAGTAGATCGTCGAACAGGAGACGAAGTAGAATTTCATATGCCGACAGAATGTCCAGAATGTGATAGCGAGCTAGTTAGACTGGAAGGGGAAGTGGCATTACGGTGCATCAATCCAAAATGTCCGGCTCAAATTCGAGAAGGACTTATTCACTTTGTTTCACGGACGGCTATGAATATCGATGGTCTTGGAGAAAAAGTCATTAGTCAATTGTTTAAGGAACAACTCATTCAGGATGTAGCGGATATTTATAAGCTAACGTATGAGCAACTGATTAGCTTAGAAAGAATGGGAGAAAAATCCGTTAATAATTTACTTCAAGCGATTGAAGCGTCGAAGGATAATTCACTTGAAAAATTACTGTTTGGTCTTGGTATTCGTCATGTTGGTGCAAAAGCAGCGAAAACATTAGCTCAGCAATTTGGAACACTTCATGCTTTGCGTCAGGCCACTGTTGAAGAACTAACGGCTATTAATGAAATTGGTGAAAAGATGGCGGATTCGATCGTGACTTACTTCGAATTAGACGAAGTTTCTGCATTAATCGATGAATTAGAGGCAGTGGGTGTGAACCTTGCTTATAAAGGGGCTAAGCCAGTAGCGGCAGATGAAGTAGATTCTATTTTTGCTGGTAAAACGGTTGTTTTAACGGGGAAATTAGTACAATTAACGAGGAATGAAGCAAAAGAGAAGTTAGAAGCACTAGGCGCAAAAGTAGCGGGCAGTGTAAGTAAAAAAACAGATTTAGTGATTGCTGGTGAAGATGCGGGCTCTAAGCTTGCGAAAGCAGAAAGCTTCGGGATTACCGTATGGGATGAGGAGAAACTCATTGAAGAATTAAATAAATAAGAGGTGTACATGATGAAGAAACACTCCATTCTCGGAATGGTTCTTGTTTTGCTGCTTGCTGGGTGTGCCCCAAGTTTTGATAAAGAACAAGAGGTGGTCCAAGATTCAGAAGATAAAAAGGAAAAAGCAATCATCCCGAAATATAAAATTTCAGATGAGTACTATCAAACGATTCTACCATTTGAGCCATCGAAAGCCCGTGGTCTTGTTGTCTCTAATTTGAATACTAGATACGACATTGAGGAATTTGAAAATGGTTTAATGCGAATTGCTCAAACTCAATTTGACCCGGATGACTATTTGTTCCAAGAAGGACAACTATTGGACAATAAAACGATTTCTAGGTGGTTAGAACGTAAATATACGAAAGAACAGCTAAAAGAAAAAGATCGAAAAGAATCCGAGAATCTAGGATTAAATCCGCTTGATCCAGGCAAAGGCGATATTGCTAAACGAAATGAAGAGAACCCTATTTATTTAGCACATATTTTAGAACACGACTATTTGGTTAAATCGGATAACAATAAAGTAAGTCTTGGTGGTGTCGTGATTGGTTTAGCACTAAATTCCGTTCATTATTATCAGAAGGAAGCATATGGGGCTACGTACGAGACAGATATTAGCAAATCTGAATTAGAAAATGAAGGGAAGAAAATTGCTGGGCAAGTATTGAAGCGACTACGCTCAATGGAAGAGATGAAAGATATTCCGATTACAATTGCTTTATTTGAACAAAAAGAAAAATCATCCGTTGTGCCGGGGAATTTTATTTCCTATACAAATGTTAATCGTAAATCGAGTGAAATTAGTAAATGGGTCAATTTGGATGAAGAATATTATTTATTTCCTTCTTCAACTGCTGAACAGAAATATCGTGATGATGTGAATACCTTTACGAATTTTAAAGAAGATGTAGAGCAATATTTTCCTAACTTTAATGGTGTCATTGGACGAGCTTTTTATATAGATAAGCAACTACAAAGTTTAAATATTGACATTCCGATTCAGTTTTATGGAAATTCTGAAGCGATTGGATTTACACAATACGTAGCTGGTTTGATTATGGAACGATTCCCGAAATATATTTCCATTCAAGTATCGATTACTTCTGTGAACGGACCAGAAGCGTTAATTGTCCGCGAAACGAATCAGGATGAACCAACGGTCCATATTTATGAGTAGGAAAGTGATGAAGCTGATTATAGCTTCATCCTTTTTTCTCGGAAATTTCGCCATGATTCTGTTATTTCCCAGAAAATAATTGTAGATGTTTCGAATTTCGACAACGTTTCCAATGTTGCTTTATTCTGCAATAGTTTGATATGATTTAAAGGATGATTTTAGCGGTTTTACAAAATAAAAAAGTCTAAAAATTTTCAAGATATTTTAGTGTCTAGCGGCTAGCTCGGTATGAAAAAGATGGTGGTTCTTAAAAGCCCATAGTGCCTGTTGAGTCAATGTCTATTTCCTAACGAGCTGCTTCAGCCGTTTGCGCTTTTCTAAAATTAGCGGAGGTGAAGAGAATGTCACGTATTTCTATGGAACAAGTTAAACATGTTGCTCATTTGGCCCGTCTTGCGATTACGGAAGAGGAAGCAAAGCAATTCCAAGATCAACTAGGTAAAATGATTTCATTTGCAGAGCAATTAAATGAATTAGATACAGATCAAGTAGTTGCGACTTCTCATGTATTAGATATGAAAAATGTTATGCGAGAAGATGTAGCTAAACCAGGTTTACCAATTGAAGAGGTCGTGAAGAATGCCCCGGATCATGAAGATGGGTATATTCGTGTGCCATCTATTATTGAATAAGGAGGGAACAGGATGTCGTTGTTCGAACAAAAGGTTTCAGAGCTTCATCAGCGTTTACATAATAAAGAAATTAGTGTCACAGATCTTGTTGACGAATCGTATAAACGAATCGGACAGGTGGAAGGTCAAGTACAAGCGTTTTTAACATTAGACGAAGAAAATGCACGTACACAAGCGAAACAATTGGATGAAAAGTTAGCGAAAGGCGAAACAACAAATCCTTTATTTGGGTTGCCAATTGGTGTGAAAGATAATATCGTTACAAAAAATTTACGTACAACTTGTGCAAGCAAAATTTTGGAGAACTTTGACCCAATCTATGATGCAACCGTTGTACAGAAGCTGCAACAAGTAGAAACGGTTACAATTGGGAAATTAAATATGGATGAATTTGCAATGGGTTCTTCTAATGAAAATTCAGCATTCCAAGCAACCAAGAATCCATGGAATACAGATTATGTACCAGGTGGATCTTCAGGTGGTTCTGCTGCATCTGTAGCTGCAGGAGAAGTATTATTCTCGCTTGGTTCTGATACGGGTGGTTCTATTCGTCAACCAGCTGCCTACTGTGGAGTAGTTGGTTTAAAACCTACCTATGGTCGTGTCTCTCGCTTTGGCTTAGTTGCATTTGCGTCATCTCTTGACCAAATTGGTCCAATTACAAGAACAGTAGAAGACAATGCATACTTACTTGAAGCCATCTCTGGACTTGATCCAATGGATTCAACATCGGCGAATGTTGACGTACCAAGTTTTGTGAACGCATTAACAGGTGATGTAAAAGGCTTGAAGATTGCCGTTCCAAAAGAATATCTTGGTGAAGGTGTTGGAGAAGAAGCGCGCAATTCTGTATTAGCAGCATTAAAAGTATTAGAAAGCTTAGGTGCAGAGTGGGAGGAAGTATCTCTTCCACATTCTAAATATGCCCTAGCTGCTTACTATTTATTATCTTCTTCAGAAGCTTCGGCAAACCTTGCTCGTTTCGATGGTGTTCGTTACGGTTACCGTACAGATAATGCAGAAAACTTAATTGATATGTACAAGCAAACACGTGCAGAAGGCTTTGGTGACGAAGTAAAACGCCGTATTATGCTCGGAACATTCTCATTAAGCTCTGGTTATTACGATGCGTATTATAAAAAAGCACAAAAGGTGCGTACATTAATTAAAAAAGATTTCGAAGACGTTTTCCAAAAATACGATGTTATTATTGGACCGACTGCACCGACACCAGCGTTTAAAATTGGTGAGCAGTTAAAGGATCCGTTAACGATGTATGCGAACGATATTTTAACAATTCCAGTAAACCTTGCAGGGGTACCAGGTATTTCGATTCCATGTGGCTTTTCTAAAGAGGGATTACCACTAGGCCTACAAATTATCGGTAAGCATTTTGATGAGAGCACAGTTTACCGCACAGCTCATGCATTTGAGCAAGCAACAGATTTTCATAAACAATTTCCTAAACTGTAAGGGGTGAAAAACAATGGAATTTGAAACGGTTATTGGTCTTGAAGTGCACGTAGAATTAAAAACAGACTCAAAAATTTTCTCAAGCAGTCCGAACCACTTCGGTGCGGCTCCAAATAGCAACACAACAGTTATTGACCTTGGATATCCCGGTGTTCTGCCTGTTGTGAACAAAAAAGCGGTTGATTATGCAATGAAAGCAGCAATGGCATTAAACTGTCAAATTGCTCCGATTACAAAATTCGATCGTAAAAACTACTTTTATCCGGATAATCCGAAAGCGTATCAAATCTCTCAATTCGACCAACCGATTGGTGAACATGGCTGGATTGATATTGAAGTAAATGGAAAAACGAAACGAATTGGTATTACGCGTATTCATATGGAAGAAGATGCGGGTAAACTAACACATACAAACTATGGTGTTTCTCTTTGCGATTACAACCGTCAAGGAACACCGCTTGTTGAAATCGTTTCTGAACCGGATATTTCATCTCCAGAAGAGGCATATGCATATTTGGAAAAATTAAAATCAATCATCCAATATACAGGTGTTTCGGACTGTAAAATGGAAGAAGGTTCTCTTCGTTGTGATGCGAACATTTCATTACGTCCAGTTGGTCAAAAGGAATTCGGTACAAAAACAGAATTGAAAAACTTGAACTCCTTTAACTTCGTTCGTAAAGGCTTAGAGTACGAAGAAATTCGTCAAGCAGAAATATTGAGCGAAGGCGGCGTTATTGAGCAAGAAACACGTCGTTTTGATGAAGCAACAGGAAAAACGCTTCTTATGCGTGTTAAAGAAGGTTCTGATGATTATCGTTACTTCCCAGAGCCGGATATGTTAACGATTCATATCGATGAAGAATGGAAAGCACGCATTGCAGCGGAAATTCCAGAGCTTCCAGATGCACGTCAAAAACGTTATGTGGAAGAGCTAGGATTACCAGCTTATGATGCTGCCGTTTTAACGGTGACGAAAGAAACAGCGGACTTCTTTGAAGCTGCGGTATCAGCTGGTGCAGAAGCAAAACAAGCTTCGAACTGGATTATGGGTGAACTTTCTGCTTACTTAAAGGCAGAAAACAAAGAGTTACATGATACAGCATTAACAGCTGAGGCATTAGCCGGAATGATTAAGCTTATTGAAAATGGAACGATTTCTTCTAAAATCGCCAAAACGGTTTTCAAAGAGCTTGTTGAAAATGGTGGAGATGCTGAAACAATCGTCAAAGAAAAAGGTCTTGTTCAAATTTCGGATGAGGGTGCTCTTCTTAAAGCGATTGAAGAAGCCATTGCTAATAGTCCTCAATCTGTTGAAGACTTTAAAGCTGGTAAGAAAAAAGCAGTGGGCTTCCTTGTTGGTCAAGTGATGAAAGCAACACAAGGACAAGCGAATCCACAGCTTGTAAATAAATTATTAGTACAAGAGTTAAACAAACTATAATTCAAGGACCGTATCACTTTGTATAAGTGGTACGGTTTTTTATAGGTGAGAAGACCCGATTGATTATCGTTTGAAATGTGTAGTACTTTCTATTTAAATAATTACACTATTAATAGTATGATATGGAGGACGATTAGCAAAATAAAGGATGGGGGTACATAATGGCGAATAAGAAAAATAAAAAGAATCAATCTTCGACATTTACTTTTTGGATTATTGGCTTAATTGCAATTATTATTATCGGCTTTATATTTTTGGCGCAAGGAAAAGATCAAGAATCTGCTTTTGAAATGGATTATAAAGGACAACCTTATTTAGGGGAAGAGTCCGCTCCTGTTCAAATTGTTGAATTTGGTGACTATAAATGTCCAGCTTGTAAGGCTTTTGAACAAGGATTCTTTCCTTTAATGAAAGAGGCATTAATTGATAGTGGAAAAGCTCAATTCTATTTTATGAATTACTCGTTTATTAACGTCGATTCAAAACGTTCGGCTAAATTTGCTGAGGCGGTTTATCAAGAATTAGGGAACGAGACATTCTGGAAATTCCATGAGCTATTATTTACTAAACAGCCTGATGACCCTAAATATGAAAAAATAGATGTCTATACCGATAAATTTTTAGAAGACACATTGAAAGAAATTGTAAGCGAAAGTGACGCTGCTAAAGTAGTGAAGGCTTTCAAGGCGAAATCTGCTGAAGAAGCATGGCAGGTAGATATGGACGCTGCAAGTGAATTAGGAGTAACAGGAACTCCGGCGATATTTGTAGATGGTAAAAAGTTTGAAGGAAATACGCTTGAGGACTTAGAAAAGATGGTAGATGAAGCTGCAAAGGAGAAGTAGCTAATGAATAAATCACTGCTGTTTTCTTGGATTATCGCCATTATTGCGACAACGGGAAGTTTGTACTTTAGTGAAGTTCTTCATTATGTACCGTGCACGCTTTGTTGGTATCAAAGAATTTTGATGTATCCGTTAGTGATTTTGTTAGGCAGGGCTTTCTACGATCAAGATCAGAAGGTGTATCGCTATATTCTTCCTCTATCGATTTTAGGTCTACTCGTGTCAGGCTATCACTATAGTCTGCAAAAAGTGCCGTCTCTACAACAATTTGAAATATGTACAAGCGGTGTTCCATGTTCGGGGGAATATATTAACTGGTTAGGTTTTATTACGATTCCTTTTCTAGCTTTTGTCGCTTTCTTGATGATTACGGTTTGTATGATTGTACTTGCTCGAAAATCCCGTCATGAGTAGGGGAGGAACGATTTAATCAAACGTTTGATTAAATCGTTGGGAAGTAAAAAGGAAGTAGTTTTTGAGGACGTTATACATGAAAAAAACAGGGAGGTAACAACGCCCTGTTTTTTCATGTGATTCAGTGAAACTAACTTAAATCATTATCATTCATAATTTCTTCAATAGAGTTTGTAAGCTGGATTGCACGCAGCATGATGTCATCTGCGGCTGTATACTCGATTGAGCCGTTGCCTCCAAGATAAAAATCAATCTTTCTATTTTCTGCAGCAAATTGATCAAGATTTTGCAGCAGAGAAGGATTTTGTTTGAAAGGAAGCGTCGTTGTAGCAGAGAGCAGAACTTTAGCAGGCTTTAGTTTGCTCACTAATGATTCAATTGAGCCAGGAGCGGGTGAGGCCCCTATCAATATCGTTTTCCAACCTCTTACCATAAATTGAAGCAATAGAATATGCAAAGGTACTTCGTGCTGTTCATATGGGAGACATGCACCTATAATTAAAGGAGCATCATCTTTACATGGGTAGCTTCGACGAATTTGTACTAAAAAGTCTCGTACAGCAAGGCTTGAGACGGCTTCTTGATATTCACTCCATTCTCCTTTCTCCCATTTCCTTCCTACTTCTTTTAAAAAAGGGATAACGACGGATGTTAAAAACATATCCAATCCAATGCGATGATAGGCTTGTTGTAATATAAGATTTAGTTCTACTTCATTACAATGGTTCCCTTTTTCGAGCAGTTGAAGGACATAGTTGTTCAACCCTTTATGGTGTTGGGTAGTTTCTTGTTTAAGAAAGATATTATCTTTCGATCCACTTTTCTCTTTTGCCAGGGCAACAGCTTGTTTAATAGGACATCCTTGCTCTGATAGTGCTTTAACTTCTAAAATGATGTTTACATCTTGTTTACTATATATTCTATATCCATTCTCTAATCTCTTCGGTTGAACAAGTTCATATCTCTCTTCCCATTTGCGGATAACTTGCTTAGATAGTCCTGTAAGATCGGCTACTTGTTGTATATAGTACATCCCGCTGATATCAGGTTCGCTCATGTTTTTCATCCTTTCAACAAGTTACTCGAATCCTAAGATTTTATTATCTAATTTAAGGTATAACGAATATTTCCTCAATGTACAATGTTAATGATATAACATTATACAATACTTTGACATTGGAATTAAATGTGGATGTGAGGTTTTTATTAGGGAAAGAGGGAATATGCACTTTTTAGTTAATCTAAAATTCACAAAGAATTAACACTTTGTATAAAGTTCTCGAATAGACTATATACAAACGTTTTACAGTATTGTATTATTTTTTTAAAAAGGATGTGAAGAAATGTTTTTAGCCTGGAATGAAATCAAGAAGAATAAATTAAGATTTACTTTAATTATGGGCGTGTTAATGCTTATTTCTTACTTAGTTTTCTTTTTATCTGGTTTGGCAACGGGGCTTGCTAACCTAAATAGAGAATCAGTAGACAAATGGGACGCAACGGGTATTGTTTTAACGGAAGAATCTGATAAAAGTTTGCTTCAATCATCGCTGACCCTTGATGATGTAGAGAGTGTCGAGGCTGAAGAAACGGCAGTAATCAGTCAGATGAATGCGATTGCTAGTAACGGTGATACAAAGAAAAATGTAGCGATTTTCGGTATCCGTGAAGATGAATTTATTATGCCTAATGTGACGGAAGGTAAAGCTTTTTCAAAAAGAAATGAAGTGATTGCTAGTGATTCATTAAAAGAAGAAGGTTTTCAAATAGGAGATGAATTGGATTTATCTTCGACGGAGGAAACGGTCACAATTGTTGGTTTTACAGACGAAGGACGATTTAATGCAGCTCCTGTTCTCTATGGCGAATTATCGACCTTTCATAAAGTGAAATATGGCGAAGCGGCAGAGATGAATAAAGATCAAATAAATGGGATTGTTGTACGCGCAGATGACGTATCTATTCTCACGAAAGATGATAAATTAGAAGCAATTGAAATTGAGACGTTTATTGAAAATTTACCGGGTTATACGGAACAAAATTTAACGTTAAACTTTATGATTTACTTTTTATGTATTATTTCCGCCGTTATTGTTGCTATTTTCTTGTATGTGTTAACGGTTCAAAAGATTAGTATGTTTGGTGTCATGAAAGCACAAGGGATTTCTAATGGCTATTTATCTCGATCAGTTGTGGCTCAAACTTTCATTTTAGCAGCTATTGGTGTATGTGTAGGTTTTCTATTAACTCTTATTTCAGGTGCCTTTTTGCCAAGTGCAGTGCCTGTGTCTTTTGATATAGTAACCATGATTGTATATGGCATACTATTGATTGTTGTTGCTGTATTAGGCGCTTTATTTTCCGTACGTACCATTGTAAAAATTGATCCTTTAAAAGCGATAGGAGGGTAAAGAATGACGGCTTTAGAATTAAGTCATGTAACGAAGTCCTTCGGTACAGGGCATACAAAAGTTAGTGCACTGAAGGAAACAAACTTTCAGGCTGACAGAGGAGAGCTTATCGCGATTATCGGTCCATCCGGTTCAGGCAAAAGTACCTTTTTAACGATTGCGGGTGGGTTACTTACTCCTTCTACAGGTGATGTTATTATTAATAACCAAAAGCTTACGCCATTAAATGAGAAGAAGCGCTCAAAGATTCGACTGCAAGAGATTGGCTTTATTTTGCAAGCTTCTAATTTAATTCCTTTTCTGACGGTAGATAAACAGATGAAGCTTTTAGATAAAGTAAAAAAGGGCAACATGACAAAGGGCGAATTGGAGCAGCTTTATCATGATTTAGGTATTGAAGAACTTCGTAATAAATATCCGGCCGATTTATCGGGAGGCCAACGTCAGCGAGTGGCTATAGCTAAAGCATTGTATAGTAATCCATCGATTATTTTAGCTGATGAACCAACTGCATCGCTTGATTCTAATCGAGCGTTTGAAGTCATGGAGCTATTAAAAAATGAGACGAAGAATAAGAATACAACAACGATTGTTGTTACTCATGACACGCGATTAATAAGTTACTTTGATAAAGTATATAAGATGACAGATGGTGTTCTTGCGTTAGAGAGTAATGTGAATGCGACTGGAACTATGTAAAAGCAAAGAGATTGTTTCTAGTAATTAGGAAACAATCTCTTTGCTTTTTACGTGTTAATGAATAATAATTATTTATCATATTCCTAAAAAGGGATTTAAAAGAAATTGTTCATGAAAATTGTTATCATGGGATAATATTGAAGTTGCTATATGGTAATTGGAGGTATTGATAGAATAAGGTTGACTGAATGAAAGGAAGGAAGTAATATTATATATCATATAATATTACTCAGCATTAAGAGGGAGAGATTAACCATGTCACAAATGATCCTAACGGGTTTACTTTGTGGGGCATTGCTTGGCTTTGTTATGCAAAGAGGGCGCTTTTGTCTTACAGGGGGATTTAGGGATATGTATATAGCAAAAGACAATCGTATGTTTTATGCATTATTAATTGCGATTGCCGTTCAAAGTATAGGGGTATATACACTTATTCAACTTGGTATTGTTGAATTTTCAGCAGGGGTATTTCCATGGTTAGCAATTATTATTGGTTCCTTTATTTTTGGAATTGGGATTGTGCTTGCTGGTGGTTGTGCGACTGGAACTTGGTATCGTGCAGGAGAAGGACTTCTTGGGAGCTGGATTGCTCTATTTGGCTATATGGTCATGAGTGCGATGATGAAGTCAGGTCCTTTAGCTTCTGTATATAATTCTTTTCAAGCGGTACAAACGCCTATTAATTCAATGGCTGAAACAACGGGAATTTCAGTTTGGGTATTTATTGCTCTATTTGTTGTTATAGTTATTGGGATTGTGGTAAGAGAATTAAGAAAGCCGAAAGTGATGATTCCAACGATGAAACCAAAGCGTACAGGGCTTGCTCACTTACTATTTGAAAAACGTTGGCATCCATTTTTTACAGCGGTGTTAGTCGGTTTAATTGCTCTTTTAGCTTGGCCGCTTAGTGAAGCAACAGGAAGAATGTTCGGTCTTGGGGTAACAACTCCATCTGCTAATATTCTTCAATATTTAGTGACAGGGGATCAAGCCGTTATTAACTGGGGTGTTTTCCTTGTACTAGGGATTTTTCTTGGGTCATTTATTGCGGCTAAAGCAAGCAATGAATTCCGCTTTAGAATGCCAGATGCTAAAACAAGCATTAAAAGCTTTATTGGTGGTAATTTAATGGGATTTGGTGCTAGTTTAGCTGGCGGATGTTCAATTGGTAATGGATTAGTGATGACAGCAATGATGACTTGGCAAGGATGGGTTTCATTAGTATTTATTATTTTAGGAACATGGACAGCTTCTTACTTTATTTTCGTACGCCCGCAAACAAAGAAGAGCGCAGCAACGGCTACAACGGTTAAAACAGCTTAGGAGGAATAAAAAACATGAAAAAAACTTTAGAAGTATTAGGAATGGTTTGTCCTTTCCCTTTAGTAGAAGCGAAAAAGGTAATGGAAGAAATGACATCAGGAGATGAGTTAGTGATTAATTTTGACTGTACACAAGCAACTGAAAGCTTACCTCGTTGGGCTGCGGAGGCTGGACATACGGTTACCAATTTTGAACAACTAAGTGAAGCTTCATGGACCATTACGGTGAAAAAGAAATAAATCATTTTATAATAGGGGATGTCCTATGAGTTAAACTCTTAGGGGCATCCCCTTTTTATTAGGTAAAACAAGAAACTTCAATTATAACTAATAAAACTAGAGTTTTGGAATGAATTGCTATATAATGTATTTTTGGAGTTTGATACTAGATATCTAATGATCCTTATTTTTTCAAAAATCAACAGCTTCATCTAACATAGCCTTTCAAAAAAAGGGATGCGTTGCTTTTTTAAAAAAGGAACGTTAACATATAATTTATGGAATCTATTTGAAGGATGATGGGAAATGAAAAGAGCAAGATTAATCTATAACCCGACATCAGGACGGGAAGCGATGAGGAAAAGTTTACCTGAAGTGCTAGCAAGACTTGAGACAGCTGGATATGAAGCTTCCTGTCATATGACGACAGGCGAAGGCGACGCAACAAGAGCGGCTGAAATTGCGATTGAGCGGGGTTATGATGTGGTAATTGCAGCGGGTGGTGACGGGACGATTTATGAGGTTGTCAATGGATTAGCTCGAGCGGAGAAACGTCCGAAGCTTGGCATTATTCCGACTGGCACAACGAATGACTTTGCGCGGGCCTTGCATTTACCGAAGTCGATTGAAGGTGCAGCTGATATCATTGCAGATGGACATACGATGCCAATTGATATTGGTAAAATGAATGATAAATACTTCATTAATATTGCTGGCGGAGGTCGTCTAACTGAGCTAACATATGAAGTGCCAAGCAAACTCAAAACGATGCTTGGACAACTTGCTTATTATATAAAAGGAATTGAAATGCTGCCTTCATTTAAAGCGAGTGAAGTAACGATTGAATATGACGGAAAGCTTTTTGAAGGCGAGATTATGCTATTTTTGGTAGCGAATACAAACTCAGTTGGCGGTTTTGAAAAGTTAGCACCTGATGCTTCTTTGAATGATGGCATGTTTACGCTGCTCATTTTGAAAAAAGCTAATCTTGCTGATTTTGTTCGAATCGTTACGCTGGCGATACGCGGTGAGCATGTTCATGATAAAAATGTAATTTATGTTAAGGCTAATCGAATTAAAGTAACAACAAAAGAAAAAATGATGTTGAATCTAGACGGTGAATTTGGAGGAGTGGCTCCGGCAGAATTTGTTAATCAATATCGCCATTTTGAAGTATTTATTCCTCGTAATACGTTAGCAGATGATCCAGAGAATCAATAAAGGGGATGTGCTATGTTAATTAGACAAGCTGTTCAAGCGGATGCTAAAAAGGCTGTCAGATTATTTCGGGATGCGATTAAAGATATTGCCGAAGCATTAACGGGCGAAAAAGAGGAAAAAAGAATTTTGGCTGTACTAGCTGATTTCTTTATACAAAAAGGAAATAGACTTAGTTATGAGAATTGTACCGTATGTGAAATAGATGGTTCAGTTGCTGGGGTACTGTTAGGCTATGATGGCGGAGATACAGAGAAATTGGATGAACCATTAGCTGCTCGCTTACGAGTGTTGACAAATAACCCAACCTTTAAGCTGGAGAAGGAAGCAAAAGAAGGGGATTTCTATATTGATACACTATGTGTGGATCCTGCTTTCCGTGGAAAGGGAATCGGAACGAAACTCCTTCAGGTTGCGGAACAACATGCCAAAGCAAAAGGATACAAGCATATTGCTTTAGCTGTTGAAGAAGATAATACAAAAGCACAACAGCTCTATACAAAAATAGGCTATAAGATTGCTAATCGGATTACGATCCATCATCATCAATATCAATATATGGTGAAAATATTGCCATAAAAAAATACGGTTTGAAACCGTATTTTTTATTGGTTTTATTTATAGTAATCGATAGATAAATGATAGATAGTAGAATGGACTATTTACAATTGCTGTTCATTTAGTCCATTCATTGCTGCCCAATCTGCATAAGTGCCGCTACCGTTGCAGCCGGGACAGTCATGAATATCAGAAAAATGATACTCCGTCGGCACAAAGGAGCTGTAACCGCGTCCGTAACAATCTGGGCAAAGCCCTTTCTCCTCCATTTTAGCGCGATGTTTTTCAATTCGATTTGCGTTCCATGCTGAAATTCCACTAAACAATCCCATTATATTCACCTCTTTTTACCTTATTTTTCTTAAAAAACAATTTTTTTATGCATCATGTACGAGAGTTTTTTCTTTCTATATTATTTTTATGAAAAAAGGAACAGTTTGGTGAATAGTGCTAGATGTGATAAAATACTGCTAGTTAAAAGGAAAAGAGAAGGTAAATCATGAAGAAAACTATTCCGGTAAAGAAAAATGAGTACATAGAAGTAACGTTCGAAGATTTAACCCATGATGGAGCGGGGGTAGCTAAAGTTGAAGGCTATCCGATTTTTGTTGCTAACGCTTTGCCAGGGGAGCGAGCGGTAATTAAAGTAACGAAAACAAATAATGGCTACGCGTTTGGTCGCCTGATCGAACTTCTTGAGAAAAGTCCAGAGCGCGTCGATCTATCAATGGAAGATCAAAATCGATACGGTGGATGTCAAATTCAGCATTTAAGCTATAAAGGGCAACTTGCATTCAAAGAGAAGCAAGTACGTGAAGTAATGACTAGAATCGGTAAGTTAGAAGATGTGATGATTCACCCGATTATCGGGATGGAAGAGCCTACCCACTATCGTAACAAAGCTCAAGTGCCTGTTGGTGAAAAGGATGGAAAGTTGATCGCCGGTTTCTTTAAGCCGCGCAGTCACGATATTGTGGAAACAAAAGAAAGTATTATTCAGCATCAGGTGATTAATGAAGCTGTACAAGCAGTGAAGGAAATCTTTAGCGATCTCCATATTCCTGCCTATAATGAAAAAACACATAAAGGTGTACTCCGACATATTATGGCTCGCTATGGAAAACAAACAGGTGAATTAATGGTTGTTCTTGTTACAAGAACAGACAGTATTCCATTTGTAGAAACGGTAGTGAAAGAAATAATTGCACGTCTGCCGCATGTGAAGTCTATTGTTCATAATGTAAATTCGAAGAAAACAAATGTTATTTTAGGAGAAAAAATGAATATTCTCTGGGGAAGTGAAGTGATTTATGACTTTATTGGCGATGTAAAGTTTGCAATCTCTGCTAAATCATTTTATCAAGTGAACCCAGACCAAACGAAGGTACTTTATGAAAAAGCATTAGAATACGCAGGGCTGACAGGTAAAGAGACAGTCATTGATGCATATTGCGGAATCGGTACGATTTCACTGTTTTTAGCTCAAAAAGCGAAAAAAGTGTTCGGTGTTGAAATTGTTCCAGAAGCAATTGAAGATGCACGCCGTAATGCGCAATTGAATGAAATCACAAACGCAGAATTTGCTGTCGGTGCAGCGGAAACGGTGATTACCGATTGGTATAAAGAAGGAAATGCGGCCGATGTGTTAGTCGTCGACCCGCCGCGTAAAGGCTGTGACGAATCTTTGTTAAACACGATTATAGACATGAAACCGAAGAAAGTCGTTTATGTTTCATGTAATCCAGGAACGCTGGCGAGAGATTTACGAATCCTTGAAGACGGCGGTTATAAAACAACAGATTTACAACCAGTAGATATGTTCCCGATGACGGCGCATGTGGAGTGTGTCTCGCAACTCATTTTAAAAGAAGGCAACTAATGATTAGCTAGTTTCCTCTATTTTTTCTTTAAAGCATCAATTTCAGATTGAGTCTTAGCCGGCTCTTTTGAATTTGATGCTTTTTATTATTTAGCCTTTTCAATTTTTATTCTCAGAACGCCATTATCAACAAAATATCCATACGATTGAAGTATGGAGTTAATCTTACAAAAATTAATTAAAACGTTTGAAATGGATATGAAATTTTTATTTGTAACGGAAGCGACAAAATTATTTTATGAAAAAGGGTATGTAAGCGTAGGGCTTGCAGAAATTATTTCTGCTACTAACACATCAAAGGGTTCTTTTTATCATCATTTTCCTAAGGGGAAGGAACAGTTACTCATTACTTGCTTAGAACAAGCGCAATCAGATGTCATTAAAGATATGGAACAACATTTCGTCAAACATCAATCTTTTAAAGAAGCGATTATTTCAATTTTTACTGAATTGATACGAATGTTTGAAGAAAAAGGTCAAATCATTGGATACACATTTACCAGCATGGTAAGTGAAATTAGTATAGTAAGTGATGAAGTACGTGAAAAATGTAGTAGCCTATATACTCGAATTGAAGAAGTGATTTCAAATCAATTACAAAATAGAGGGGTACCATTGGAAGCTTCCCGAAATAAGGCACTGATGCTTACTTCATTAATTGAAGGCAGCATCATGCTGAGCATCATGAAGAAAACCTCAGAGCCTATGCGCGTCGTTGCTCAGCAAATTGGTCAGTATATTAGCATAAAAGGAGAAGATTTTTAATGGGTTCCCATATCGAAGTAAAAAATGCTAAGCTTATGGCTGCAGTTTTAATGGTTGGATCTTTCATCGGTCTATTTGGTGAAACAGCTATAAACATGGCATTGACAGACATCATGGTAGACTACAGTATTAAGGCTGGTACTGCTCAATGGTTAACAACGGGGTATTTATTAGTTTTAGCAGTATTAGTACCTTTATCAGCATATTTAATGCGCTGGTTTACTACAAAACAGTTGATTTCATCGGCTATTATTTTTATGTTAATTGGATCGCTTTTAGGAGCAATTGCCCCTAATTCCCTATTTTATTAGTAGGTCGTTTAATTCAAGGGTTAGGTAAAGGTATTTTCTTACCACTAATGTTTAGTGTAGTATTAATGATTTTCCCGATAAATAAGCGCGGCGCAGTAATGGGAATATTTGGATTAGTTTTAACAGCTGGTCCGGCTTTAGGTCCATCAATTGCTGGGTTAATTATTAGCGTTTCTAGCTGGCACTATATTTTCTGGATTATGATTGTATTAAACTTACTATTATTAATATTTGGTGCACCAAAAATGGAGAATGTATCAGATTTATCTCGTCCGAAAATTGATATTTTATCTTTAATTTTTTCAACAATTGGGTTTGGTGGAATTGTTTTCGCCCTTGCGACTTTAGCAGAATCATCAATTACTGAATTAATTGTTTGGTTACCATTATTAGTAGGGATTGTTACATTAATTTTATTCATTACACGTCAATTCAAAATGGATATACCAATGATTGATTTACGTGTATTTAAGCACCCAATGTTCACATTAGGTACTGTGCTGATGATATGTAACTTATTTATGATTCTATCAGTTGCAATTTTGATTCCACTATATTTAAAGAGCGTATTAGGGTATGCAGCCCTTGTAGCAGGCTTAGTAATGTTACCAGGTAATGCGTTAAATATTGTCATGTCGCCAATTGTAGGTTCAAGCTTTGATAAAGTGGGGCCAAAAATCTATACACGTATTGGCTATATTTTAATTACAATTAGTGCAATATTATTTGTACTTGTAATTTCTGCAACTACACCAGTATGGCAAATTATTGTGTTATTAATGGTATTCTTCTTAGGTATTTCGATGACAATTATGCCTGCACAAACAAAAGCCATGAACCAATTGCCGCCCAAAATGTATGCGGACGGTTCAGCTGCAATGAATACATTAACGCAAGTAGCAGGTGCACTAGGTACTGCGATTGCTATCACAATGTTTACAATTGGACAAAACAAATACATTGAGGAAAACGGGGCAAACGTACCAGTTGACTTTCTAGCATATGGTGTTCACTATGCGTTCATTGTTGTATTAATTGTATCTATTTTAAGCTTAATTGGTTCATTCTTCATTAAGAATAGCCGTCACCAACATTAAGATTTAAAGCTGCTTATTTTCGAATAAGAAAAATAAGAGGTAATGATAGGGAAGAGCCTTTTCGTTTAGAAAGGCTCTTTTATATGTATTCATGAAAAGCTTAACTAATATTATTTATATTACAAATAGTAAAAAAACATTTGTGAAAATCCTTTTTTTAGTATAATAGATTAGTGCAAACGCTTTTTGTTGTGCTTGTAACATACAGATTAGGCATTGACTATTCAAGCAAAGGAGAACGATATGAAAAACAGCAGGGAAGAGTCACAATTACATAGAGGATTAGAACAAAGGCATATTACCCTAATGTCACTGGGTGCAGCGATTGGTGTTGGTCTTTTTCTAGGATCTGCGGATGCTATTAAACTTGCGGGCCCTAGTATTTTGATTGCTTATACTTTAGGTGGCCTAGTCATTTACATGATTATGCGAGCACTAGGAGAAATGGCGATTAAAAACCCGGTAGCCGGCTCATTTAGCCGATATGCAAGAAATTATATAGGACCGCTTGCAGGGTTTATTACTGGCTGGAACTATTGGTTCTTGTGGATTGTTACGTGTATGGCGGAAATTACAGCTGTCGGAATTTATATGCAGTACTGGTTCCCTGGTACACCGCAATGGGCTTGGGCTTTAGGAGCATTAGTCATTATGGCGTCTGTGAATTTCTTAGCGGTTAAAGCTTATGGTGAATTAGAGTTTTGGTTTGCATTAATAAAAATCGTTACCATTATATTTATGATTGTCCTTGGATTAGGAATCATTCTTTTTGGAATTGGAAATGGTGGAGTAGCCATTGGTTTTGGGAACTTATTTGAACATGGTGGTTTCTTTCCAAATGGGTTCAGTGGTTTATTGATGTCCTTTCAAATGGTTATGTTCGCTTATTTGGGAGTTGAAATGCTTGGGATAACTGCTGGAGAAGTTAAAGATCCGAAAAAAGCGTTGTCACGTGCAATTGATACGGTATTCTGGCGTATTTTGATTTTTTACGTTCTGTCGCTGACTGTAATCATGTCAATTTATCCTTGGGATGAAATAAGTCCTAAGCAAAGCCCGTTTGTTATGACGTTTGAACAGATTGGGATTAAAGAGGCCGCTGGAATCATTAATTTTGTTGTTTTGACGGCTGCCCTTTCTTCTTGTAATAGCGGAATCTTTAGTACAGCGAGAATGTTATTTAATCTCGCTCAACAAAATGAAGCACCTAAAAGCTTTGAACGTACAACCAAAAGTGGCATACCAGGAGTTGCAATTATCGTATCTGCAGTGGTTTTATTGATAGGAGTCTATTTGAATTATATTGTGTCGGAAAAGGTATTCAGTTGGGTAACGAGTATTGCTACATTTGGAGCCATTTGGACATGGGCGACGATTTTGATTTCTCACCTTCGTTATAGAAAAGGAATGACAAAGGAAGAAAAGAAGAAGTTGGAGTACAAAATGCCGTGGTACCCATTCAGCTCATATTTTGCCCTTGTCTTTTTAGCCTTTGTGGTCGTTCTCATGGCTTTCTCTAAAAACACAATAATTGCCCTTATCGTTGGACCAATTTGGATTATCTTGCTTGTAGCATGCTATTACGGATTTAGGTTGAATAAAAAAGGCGTATAATGAAAAAAAGCGTATAGAAGCTAATGATTGTCATTAGTTTTCTATACGCTTTTTTTATTATACAGTATCTGAGACCAACCACTTGTGGTGTTTGAGTAAACAGTTACTTTAGTTCCTTGTTATAATTTCATACATAAATATTAAGAAGAAGAGAAAATATAGAAAATAGTCGTTTTATTCTCTAAAAAGATTGAAAAATGGAGTTATATTAAATTATACCGATAAAGTAATTTATTGATTTGAATTTTCACTATTGTATGAATAAAGTGAAAAATTGTTGTGTTTGTAAGTTATTAAATTACAGTGATATAATATTATGCGTGATTTTATAAGTGAATATAGGAAGTGAGTAAATTGTCAAATAATTCTAAAGAGAGTAAATTTGTACCTTATGTACCCGCATCGAAATCTCTTCCAGAATTAACGGTTACGGCTATTGTTCTTGGAATTATTCTTGCGATTGTATTTGGTGCAGCGAATGCCTACTTAGGTTTGCTCATTGGTTTAACTGTATCTGCTTCGATTCCCGCGGCAGTTATTTCGATGGCGATTTTAAGAGGGATTTTTCGTAGAAAATCAATTTTAGAAAATAATATCGTACAAACGATGACAACTGCTGGGGAAGCCGTTGCTGCCGGTGCGGTATTTACCATTCCAGCACTATTTTTGTGGGATATGGAGATTACGCAAGGGCTTATTATTTTTATTGTATTAACCGGAGGGTTTCTAGGCGTCTTTATGATGGTACCTCTTCGCCAGCTTTTAATTGTAAGAGAGCATGAAACATTACCTTATCCTGAAGGAACAGCGTGTGCTGAAGTATTGAAATCAGGTGAGAAAGGTGGAACAAGTGCTAAATTAATCGGAATCGGTTTAGTAATCGGTGGGGTTATTAAAGCGCTTGGAGATGGATTTAAACTGTTTAAAACGGAAGTGGAAACAGGGATTACGAATTTTAAAAATGCGGTGGTAGGACTCGATGCCTTTCCAGCTCTTTTAGGGGTAGGATATATTATTGGTCCTCGTGTTGCGGGACAAATGCTTGCGGGCGGATTGCTTGCTTGGATTGTCATTATACCGATGATTAGTTTCTTTGGAGGTAGCAGTGCAACCGCTATTTTCCCTTCTGATGTACCAATTGGTGAATTAGATGCATGGGGTATTTGGGATTCTTATATCCGTTATATTGGGGCTGGGGCTGTAGCGACAGGTGGATTAATTACACTTGTTAAAACATTACCGATTCTATTCAGCTCTTTGTTTGCTACTGCGAAAAGTTTACAAGCTAATAAAGGAAAATTGACAGCAGGTCCTCTTCGTACGGAACAAGATATGCCAGCAAAATATGTTTGGTTAGGGACGATTATTGTCATTTTAGTCATTGCTTTTAGCCCTCTAACAGATGTAGGGATTATTGGGGCGATTGCTATTGCTATTTTTGGATTTTTATTTGTAACGGTTGCTTCTCGAGTTGTTGGGGTTGTTGGGAGTTCATCTTCTCCTGTATCTGGAATGACCATCGCTACTTTATTGATTGTTGCTGTTACGTATAAAGCGACTGGTTTTACAGGGACAAGCGGTATGATTGCTGCCATTACAGTTGCCGCTATCATCTGTACAGCACTTGCGGTAGCGGGGGATATCTCACAAGATTTAAAGACAGGTTATATTGTAGGTGGAACGCCATGGAAACAACAAATCGCTATGATGATTGGAGTTTTGGCTTCTGCTTCTGTTATTGGGTTCATTTTAATTCTCATGGATAGAGCCTACACAATGGGTTCTGCAGCACTTCCTGCACCGAAGGCAGCCCTTATGAAAATCTTGGCTGAAGGTGTTCTTGGTGGAGACTTACCATGGACGTTAATCTTTATTGGTGCAACTATTGCGATTACGTTAGAATTTTGCGGGTTAAATTCATTAGTTGTGGCAGTAGGTATCTACTTGCCAGTTCATACGAGTGCACCGATTATGATTGGTGGATTTGTCCGTTACTTTGTGGAACGTCGTGCCAAAACAGAAGAAGTACGTAAAGAACGTGTAGATAGAGGAACATTATTTGCTTCTGGTTTAATTGCTGGAGAATCGTTAGTAGGTGTTCTGATTGCGATTTTAATTGCGTTCGGTCTTCAAATGCCGGATGCTGTTGTGATTGCAAGTGATCTATTCTCATTCTTATTATTCCTTGTGCTAGCTGGAGTGCTTTGGTATATATCGAATAAAGGGAAAAAACGAAATGTTTCATAAGCGCCAATCTGAAAAGAGGAACCTATTAACAATGGTTCCTCTTTTGAAAGAAAGCGTTAGCCTGGAACGAGATAATGTTAAAGGGAGTTATTTAATCATTCAGCGGACAAATGCTTTGGAACGATTTTCTATTCGTTTCTTCAAACAGCCTAAGGTTCGTCGAATTAAGCTAGATCAATTCGGGGCATTTGTTATTGAACAAATAGAGCAACACAAAAATGTTCAGGATATCTCCGAAGCGATGATTGCCCATTTTGGAGAAGCGGCTGAGCCGGCCCTGCCACGCCTGGCTAAATTTCTAGAAATCCTTGAAGTGCAAAATTGGATTACATGGGAGTCACAGTGACTTTAGGTGTTGTGGATAAAATGTGGATAAACTAAAGACGATATACATTCGAACCCTTGTAAAGAGTGCTTTCTGCAAGGGTATTTTTTATTTGGAGAATAGAAGAAGGATAGATAATCGTGAATGATATTAGCGATTGTCTATCCTTTTTTCTTATAAACTTTTGGCTATATTAATGAATATTGTTGATGTTTTTCGATTGTAACGAATGTATGGGAAGGGCTCATATGTTTCGTTAGCTAATTGATTTTAATTCACTTTCTAATCATTTCTTAACATTTCTCTAAATTTCTATTAGCTTTTTAAACGTATCTTATAAAGTAATAAAAGATTTTTGGGGGAGGAATGTTGAGTGAAAATTGTAATGGTGCCGTCAGGATTTAAAGAATGTTTGGATGCGGAGGAAGTGGCGTTAGCGATGGAGAGAGGGGCAAGAAAATTTAATCAAACGTTTGATTTAGAAGTTGTTCCGATGATTGATGGAGGAGAAGGGTTTGCCAAAACGATTGTAAATCTAAAAGATGGAGAGTTCATTTATAGAGAAGTGACGGGTCCCGTAGGAGAGAAGATTGTCAGTTACTTTGGAATCTTTGTGGAGGGTGATAGACGAACGGCTGTGATTGAAATGGCTGCTGTTGCAGGGTTAAAGTTGGTGCCGCGCAATCAAAGAAACCCGTTAAAAACGACAACATATGGTGTAGGAGAGTTGATTCGTTCTGCCCTCGATTTTGGTGTTGACCATATTCTCATCGGTTGCGGTGACTCAGGTACATCGGATGGAGGAGCAGGATTAGCTCAAGCATTAGGTGTTCGATTTTTAGATAAGGAAAAACAAATGATCGAAGTCCATGGAGGAGAGGATTTGATAAAGGTCGATTCGATTGACACAACACAGCTGGATCAACGGTTAGGGAATGTGACTGTCGATGTTGCTTGTAATTGGAAGAACGTGTTATGCGGAGAGAACGGGGTCGCACGTGTTTTCGGTCCTCAAAAAGGAGCAACATCCCAACAAGTAGAGCAATTATCAGCAGCGTTAGAACATTATGCTTCTTTAATTCAAGAAGAGTTAGGGATGGATGTTCGATTGCTTCCAGGGAGCGGAGCATCGGGTGGACTAGGAGCAGGACTGATTGCTTTTGCAGGTGCTGTATTGCATCCCCGTTTTGATATTATTATGGACTACATTCGAATAGAAGAAAAAATTGCGACGGCAGATGTGGTTATGACGGCGGAAGGGAGTTTGGATTTTCAAACACCAAATGGAAAGATTCCGTCAGAGGTTGCGAGAATTGCTAAAAAACATAATATACCGGTCATTGCTATCACCGGTACGATTGGTAAAGGGGCCACTTTAAACTATGAGGCAGGTATCGACGCTTATTTAAGCATTATTCAAAAGCCGACATCTTTGGAAAAAGCGATGATAAAAGCTCCGGAATGGATTGAAGAGAGTACAGAGTCTGTGTTAAGACAAATCGTCATTGGCTTAGAAATGGCTGAGAAGAAGCTGATTAGAGAGAGGATTTAGTCAATATGATTAAGAGAATGGATAAATACGTATCGAAACAAAAGCAAATCTATACGTGGCTCAATCAAGTATCTACCAAGCTGTTAGCTATAGTAAGTGTGCACGTTTTTTTCTTAGTGCTTATTGTACTGATTGATGAGCTGGATTACCGTGCCAAAGTATCCTTATTTGCTTTCTTGTCAGCAATGACCTTGTGGATTGTGACGAAGTTTCCTGCTGGTTTTGTAGCCGTTGTGCTTATTTTATTCATTATCCTATTAAAGGCAGGAAATCCGGAATTATTATATAATGCACTCGCGGAGGAAGTAGTGTGGTTAATGATTGGCTCGTTTATTATTGGGGAAGCGGTGAAACAGTCGGGACTAGCTGAACGATACAGCCAGTACTTACTGAGGCGTTCTAAACAAAAAAGTCATGCCCTGTTTGGTATCACTTCAATTTTGTTCGGATCTGCTTTTTTTATTCCGTCTACTTCAGGAAGAGCGGCTTTGTCGATGCCCATTATCAAACAGCTGCATTCGAAATTTTCTCCGAAAGAACAAAGTGTGTTGGCGATTATGGCACCTGTTATTATATTAATCAGTACATCGGCTACTTTAATTGGTGCAGGATCTCATATTATTGGAATTAGTTTGCTTGAAAATACAGTCGGTGAATCGATTTCATATATACAATGGCTGATATGGGGTGGGCCGTTCGCTCTATTTATTACACTTATTTCATTTACTATAATAAAATGGATGTATTGGCCTAAAGATGGGGCAAAGGAGATGGAAGACGTAAAAATACAGGAAATTCCTGTGTTGAGACAGCCTTTGAATAAAAGTGAAAGAAAGACTGTGATGTTAATCTCATTTTTAATTATAGGCTGGGTGACAGAAAGTCTTCATGGGTATGGTATTGCATTGATTACGATGATTGGTGCTGTTCTATTTATGTTGCCGAATTATGGTGTCGTTAGTTGGAAGCAAGGGATGAAATCAGTCTCTTGGAACTTGATTATATTTGTCGCTGCAGCCACTGCACTTGGAAAAGTATTAGTGGATACAGGGGTCGTTCATTGGATCGAGCAAAAGATGTTTCGTATGCTGCATCTATTTGTGGATGCACCAGAATGGTTGATTGTGTTTGTTATTTTACTTGTAACGGTCACAAGTCATTTATACATTACTTCTCATACAACGCGTGCTGTCGTTTTTATTCCGAGTTTAATAGTTTTTAGTGAAACAATCGGAGTGAATGCTGCGACAGTTGTTTTTTTAGGGTTAATAGGCATGAATTATTGTGTGACGTTTCCTGTTAGCTCAAAGGCGTTGTTGCTTTTTTATGAAGAAGGGGACATTTCCTATGATGCAAAACATTTAGTTAAAGTGAGTGCGGTTCTAATGCCCCTTTATATTTTCGTTACGATGATGTTTTACTTTTCTTATTGGCAGTGGGCGGGGATGTATTTATAAGAGGTGAAGGAATGAACCATCATATATTAATTATTGAAGATGATGAAAAAATTGCACGAGTGATTCAGTTGGAATTAGAATACGAAGGATATCAAGTAAGTGTTGCCCATACAGGACGAGAAGGACTGTCTATTGTCGAGCAGAAAGAGATTGACTTAGTCATTTTAGACGTGATGATTCCTGAGTTAAATGGCATGGAAGTATTAAGACGAATTCGTCATATGAGCAATGAAATTGTTGTGATTATGTTGACGGCACGCAGCTCTGTCTATGATAAAGTGAATGGACTTGACTTAGGCGCAAACGATTATATGACAAAACCATTTGAAATTGAAGAATTGCTTGCTAGAATTCGGGTTAATCTACGTTTTAAGCATAAAAGTGAACTTTCTCAATCAGAGTCGAATATCTTTTATTGTCATTCTATTGCTATTCATACAAATACGAGAGAAGTATATAAAGATGAAAGAAATATAGAATTAACGCCACGGGAATATGATCTTCTGCTTTATTTAGTGACAAACAAAAATCAAGCGCTTGAAAGAGAACAAATTTTAAATCAAGTATGGGGATTTGACTACTATGGAGATACAAATGTAGTAGATGTATATATTCGCTATTTAAGAAAAAAATTAACGGACTCGAAGGAAGATCAGTTGATTCATACTGTTCGCGGTGTCGGTTATATGATTAAGGATTAGTGTATGAAATTACGAACTCGTATACAGTTATCAACAACTGTTGTATTAATTGTTTTACTTATTATAGCGAATACGTCGATTTATTTGATTTTTCAAAATAGAGCAATTACGTCGGAGCACAATCGTTTGGTAAATACCTCCTATAATATTATAGAAGAGTTGAATAAAAATAAAGATGCCTCTATGCAACAAGTATTAGAGGCGTATTTAATAAGCGATGGTATTATCCGTACCGTCGATGGAAAGGGTCATCCGATTAGACAAGTGACAACGGATGATGATTATTTGGATATAAAGAGTATGTATAATGATGATCAAATGGAAGATGTCTTTTCCTATGAAGAATCTATGTTTGTAAGTGTCTCCATTCCTACAATCGATGAAAATGGAGAAGTTATTAATTTACAACTAGTCGAAAATGTTGATTTTCTGTTTGATACGATTCATGAGTTGAAATGGGTATTAGTATTCGCAACGATTATTGTCATTATTATATTATTTGTAACGAGTGGTTTTTTAGGCCGTGTAATTTCGTTACCGATTCAACGTCTTACGCAAACGATGAAAACGATTGAAGAAGAAGGATCGTTTGAACAAATTACAATCACGAACCGTACAAAAGATGAATTAACGGAAATGGCGATGACATTCAATCGAATGATTAGTAAGTTAGAAGAAAGCTATACAAAGCAAGAACAGTTTGTATCAGATGCTTCACATGAGCTTAAGACGCCTTTAACGGTTATTGATAGCTATGTGAAATTATTGAAACGCTGGGGGAAAGAGCGTCCTGATATATTGGAAGAAGCGATTGAAGCGATTGGATCGGAAGCGAATCGAATGAAGTATTTAACCGAGCAATTATTACAATTAGCAAAATCTGAAGAGATTATTGAAAATGAAAAAGAAGTGGTCAATATCGTATCAATCGTCGAAACAACCATTCAAAGATTGCAGCAGGCTTTTGCGCATGACATTTATATAAGGAATGAACAATCGACCATTCAAATGAAAATACATGAACAAAGCTTTATTCAATTACTCGTTATTTTATTAGATAATGCGAAGAAATATAGCGATGATCATATTACTGTGGAATTGAAAGACAAGAAAGACAGTGTAAACATTAGTGTAACGGATAAGGGCGTTGGAATTCCGTTAGAAGCTCAAGCGCATGTTTTTGATCGATTATACCGTGTGGATAAAGCGCGAAGTCGTAAAACGGGAGGGGCTGGTTTAGGGTTATCGATTGCAATGCGTATTGTTGAACAGCATGGTGGGCATATCACCTTAGAAAGTGTCGAAGGAAAAGGGGCGACTTTTACGATTATCTTGCCTAAATAGGAGGTGTAGATGGTGAAAGTGAAGATTGTATTAATTGTGTTTATTGTTTTAGGGTTGTCATTTACTTTATTTCAAGTTTTTATAAAAGATTCTCCTAAGATGATTTCTCAACAAGATGCTGAACAAATTGCAACGAAACTATACGGTGGAAAAGTGTTAAATACAACAGTAGATGCTGAAAAGGACAATTATCAAATTTCGCTTGAAAACGATCAAGGAATCTATGATTTGTATGTAAATGGGCAAACGGAGAAAGTTAGCAATGTCCGACTTGTTGAGAAGAAAGAAATCGCATTAACTGTTGATGAGGCGAAAAAGAATATAGAAAATGAACTAAACGGCCGCGTACAGGAGATTAAACAAATGGATAAGGAAGGTCGACCTTTTGTAGAAGCTATTGTAGAGAAAAATCAAAAATACTATCAGGTTGAGTATGATTTAAATGAAAAAAAGATAATAGCTAATCATGAAGTGAAGGAGCAAGTGGAAACACCTGTTATTTCAAAACAAGAAGCAAAAGAAATCGCATTGAAACAATATAAAGGGGAAGTTACGAAGATATCTACAGTGGAAACTGCAACAGGTACACACTACAAAGTAACCATTGATGGTCAAAAGGCAGATGCTAATGTCTATGTGCAAGGACATACAGGAGTTGTATCCTCTATCTCGGTTAACTCTAAGCAAGATGATGATGAGGATGAAGCGGATGATGATAACGACGACGAAGATGCAGATGAAAATGAAAACGAAGATGACAAAGATGATGAAGATGACGACGATTAAATTCAAATAAAGATAGATTTGTCCACAAAGATATCCACAAGTTACCCACAAATGAAAAAGTCACTGTGACATTTAAGCCTGAGTTCTAAAAAGAACTCAGGCTATTTGTCGTATATTTCGTGTGAGAAAACATGACATATTTAATTTTTATAATTGTATTTTGTGGTAGGCTAAGGAAAATATCTGTTGGTTGGTATCATCTTTTTTTACTGGAGGTTTTAGAATGCATAAACAGAAGCTGGTGTTGATTGGGAACGGAATGGCGGGCGTACGCTGTGTTGAAGAAATTATAAAAAATGCCCCCGATACTTATGATATTACGGTTTTTGGAAGCGAACCGCATGTTAATTATAATCGAATTTTATTATCGACTGTATTACAGGGCAGTACGTCATTTAAAGATATTGCAATAAACGACCGCAATTGGTATGAAGAGCATCGCATTCAGTTGTTTACCGGAGAAACAGTTGTGCAGATTGATATAGAGAAAAAAATGATAAAAACAGATAAAGAAAGAGAAGTAGATTATGACAAGCTTATTATTGGAACTGGTTCTGTTCCATTTCTTATTCCTATCCCAGGCGCAGATAAAGAAGGAGTTATGACATTTCGTACAATTGAAGATTGCCAAAAAATGATGGAAGGATCGAAGCGCTATAAGAAAGCCGTTGTAATTGGCGGAGGGTTATTAGGATTAGAAGCGGCAAGAGGGTTATTGAACCTTGGGATGGAAGTGAGTGTTGTTCATATTGCGAGTCATCTAATGGAGAGACAGCTTGATTCAACAGCGGCCAATATGCTGAAGAGGGAATTGGAAGCTCAAGGGATGAATTTTCTGTTAGAAAAAGAGACTCAAGAGATTTTTGGTAACGATCGTGTAGAAGGTTTACGTTTTAAAGATGGAACGGAAGTAGAAGCTAACTTAGTTGTGATGGCCGTGGGTGTTCGTCCTAATATTCAGTTAGCGAAGGAAAGTGGAATCGAAACAAACCGTGCAATCGTTGTTAATGACTATTTAGAGACGAATATACCTGATATTTACGCTGTTGGTGAGTGTGTGGAACATCGAGGGATGGTCTACGGTCTTGTAAAACCTCTTTATGAGCAGGGGAAAGTACTAGCAAAGCAGATTTGCGGTGCACCATGTGAAGGATATCAAGGCTCTGTACTCTCTACACAGTTAAAAATATCCGGTGTGGATGTATTTTCAGTTGGCCAATTTACTGATAGTGAAACGACGAAATCTATTACAGTTTTTGATGAGGTAGATGGGGTATATAAGAAGATTGTTCTTCAAGATAATAAAATGGTTGGGGCCGTCTTGTTTGGCGATACAAGTGATGGACCAAGATTGCTAGATATGATTCTTGAAAAAAGAGATATATCCGAGATGGAAAAAGTCGCACTGTTTCAATCATCTGAAGGAAATGAAAGTCAAGTTGCTTCCATGGCCCACGGTGATATGATTTGTCAATGTAATGGTGTGTCAAAAGGAGCGATTATTGAAGCGGTTCAAAAGGAAGGATTAACGACGGTTGAACAAGTGAAAACATGTACAAAAGCCTCGGGTTCTTGTGGAGGATGTAAACCGTTAGTAGCGGAATTATTAACGTATATTCAAAGTGACTCCTTTGATGAAGTGATTGAACAAAAGACTATGTGTTCTTGTACAGCGTTAACGGAAGATGAAGTGGTACAAGAAATACAGCAGAGAAATTTTACCTCTATACAAGAAGTAATGGATGGATTGAACTGGGAGAAGTCAGAAGGCTGTGCTATATGCCGTGCTGCACTACATTATTATTTAGGCATGATTTATCCGGAATATGAGCGTGAACAAGAAGCTCTGCTTATAGCAGATCAGATGAATGCTACTTTGCGACAAGACGGTACGTACTCTGTTACCCCGCAAATGTATGGGGGGATGACAACCGCAGAGGAATTAAGAAAAATCGCAGACATTGTAGAGAAGTATCAAATACCAAACGTTGCTGTAACAAGTGAACAAAGAATTCATTTAACCGGAATAAAGAAGGAGCAGCTGCCGTATGTCTGTGCAGAATTGAATATGTCGTTACGTTCTATTGATCAACATGCAGTCCAAAATGTAAAAGTAGAGTTAGGTGAGGGTACGTGTCAATGTAATCAACATCCAGCTTTTCAATTGGCTGTTGATGTAGACAAGAGATTAGAATTTCTAAAAACGCCTAATCAGGTGAGGCTGAGTATCGCTTCTTGCTTGCATAACGGTGAAGAAGCGTTAATAAAAGATATAGGATTTATTCCTATTCATAGAGGATGGGAAATGTATGTTGGTGGAAATAGCGGGCGTAATGGGCGTGTTGGCGAATTATTATATGTTGCCGAGACAAGCGAGGAAGCACGAGAAATGATTAGTGCTTTTGTTCAATATTATCGTGAAACGGCTAATTATTTAGAATATATAGGACAGTGGGTTGATCGAATTGGTTTAATACACATACGTGAAGTGTTGTTTGCAAGAGAGTTTCGCAATCAACTCTGTCAGCGATTAGAATTTGATATTTCTCAACGTAAACCCAATTTAGTGAAAAGTCATTGAGGAGCGATGGATTTTACAGTTGAAAGAGCAATCATGTCAGTAAAAAAGGAGCAAAGGCTATGACTGAAATGTTATTAAAATACTTTCGCAATCAACAAAAACAAGTGCAGTCGGAAAAGCTATATGATACTCAATGTCCATATTGTAGTATGCAATGTAAAATGCAATTTGTCGAACAAACGATTGTCACGAGAAAAAAGTATATGACTATTGGAAAAGACAATCCGACTTCTCAAGGACGCTTATGCATAAAAGGAATGAATGCTCATCAGCATGCTTTGCATCATGAGCGAATTAAATATCCTTTATTAAAAGTAAATGGAGAATTTACTCGCATTTCTTGGGAGGAAGCGTTAAATCATATTAAAGAAAATTTCACGAAAATTCAATCTGAAGATGGGATGAATGCACTAAGTGTATATGGCAGCGCGTCGATTACAAATGAGGAAGCTTACTTATTAGGGAAGTTTGCACGCGTAGCATTAAAAACCAAATACATTGATTATAATGGGCGCTTATGTATGTCGGCCGCAGCTTCTGCCGCTAGTCAAACCTTTGGGATGGACAGAGGTTTAACGAATAGTTTATCGGAAATTCCATCTGTACAGTGTATCATTTTAGCGGGGACAAATATTGCTGAATGTCAACCGACTATCATGCCTTACTTTGAAAAAGCGAAAGAAAATGGCGCGTTTATTATTGCGATTGACCCACGAGAAACGGCAACAACGAAAATAGCAGACTTACACTTGAAGGTTAAACCAGGAAAGGATGCTGCTTTAGCCAATGGCTTATTAAAGGTGATTATTGATGAAAATTATGTGGATGAAACATTCGTTCAAGAAAGAGCCAAAGGCTTTACGGAAGTGAAGGAGCATGTTTCTTCTTTTACCTTGGAAGAGATTTCAGAATGGACGGGAGTTCCTGTAGCCGACATCCGTAAGGCTGCTACGATGTTTGGAAAAAAAGAAACGGGCATGATTTTTACAGCAAGAGGGGTTGAACAACAAACGGATGGATCTATTGCCGTTCGTAATTTCTTAAATATTCTAATTGCTACAGGTAAACTTGGAAAATGGGGCTGCGGTTATGGAGCTATTACTGGACAGAGCAACGGTCAGGGAGCGAGAGAACATGGTCAAAAAGCAGACCAACTTCCAGGATATCGTTCCATTGAGAACGAGGAACATCGAGCTTATATTGCGAGTGTGTGGGGAATCGATCAAGACGAGATACCTAGAAAAGGTGTATCTGCTTATGAAATGATGGAGAAAATTCATGATGGCGAGATTACAGGGATGTTTTTAATGTGTTCTAATCCGATTGTTTCAAATCCTAATGCCAATTTCGTAAAAAAGGCATTAAATAAGTTAAAGTTTCTTGTAGTAGTAGATATGTTTATTTCAGAAACTGCTAGATTGGCAGATTTAATTTTACCTACTTCATCTTATTTAGAAGATGAGGGGACGATGACAAATGTCGAGGGGCGAGTCACGTTGCGGGAAGCGAGCTGGCCGACTCCGGGAGAAGTGAAGCATGACTGGCAAATTATTTGTGAGATTGCCCGTGTGCTTGGAAAAGGGGAGTATTTTTCGTTTTCATCCGCTGAGGAAGTTTTTAATGAATTAAGAGTAGCAAGTCGGGGAGGAATAGCAGATTATTATGGAATAACGTATGAGCGTTTGAGGAAGGAGGGCGGTCTTTTGTGGCCTTGTCCAACACTTAATCATAAAGGAACAGATCAGTTATTTGAACAATCATTTGCCCATTCTGATGGCTTAGCGTCTATGGTGACTGTACCAAATAGACCTGAAGTCCCGAAAGAACAGTTAAGTGAAGAATTCCCGTTGTACTTAACAACAGGAAGAGTGATGTCTCATTATTTAACAGGTGTACAAACGAGAAAAAGCTCTTCGCTTTCAGCTAGGAATTTCGAATCTTATATGGAAATCCATCCAAATACCGCAAGAAAGTATGATATTCAAGATCAATCTTTAGTGAAGATTGAATCTAAGCAAGGAAGCATTATTGTTAGAAGTAAATGGTCAGAAACAATTCGGCCTGATACCGTTTTTGTACCATTTCATTGGGCTGATTCGCAAAATGTGAATTGTCTTGTTTCGGAGAAGTTAGATCCTACATGCAGGATGCCAGGTTTTAAAGTGAGTGCAGTAAAGATAGCTCCAGTTGTGTAAATAGAAGCTAAAATGAAAAAGAACCATGAGGAAAGAAGATGGAGGCTGATAGCCGAAGTCCTCTTTTTTTATGGAATCGTATTAATGAATGGGGCTTGTGAACCTTATTCCTCCTGTGAGTAGGAGATGAGGGTAGAAAAACTATTTTTAAAGAGCGTAGGATTACGCTGGTAAGTTATAAAGAGGCTAAAAAAGAAATGGGTGAACAAACTAAGTATTATAGAGTGGGAGCTTTGGAGATGGGGAGGAAGTGTTATGAATATAAAGACAGCGAAAGTGAGGGGGGGTTATTACCCCTCTCTGCATCTAAGTCATTTTGCTCTTCCGGTACACGTGCCGGTTTATCCCTGAATGGATTTAATTTAGAAAGTTTAATTGGAAGTGAAGCGAAAGATGAGGCGTTATTAGATGCTATTTGTAACGTATGGACTGTACATGTAGATCCGCGCATTATTAATCTGACGAAAGAACCGAGCAAACTGCTATAAATTGCGAAGAATAGGGCTGTCTTATATGAAGGAGGAACGAATAAGAGAAAAGCCCGGCTTACTTGCTTATTCTCTAGTTGGATAAGTTAAAAATCAATAGAATAAAATAAGGTAACTCATGGAGGTACAAGCCTCTTATAAGTTACCTTATTTGTTTTGCCTTTCTTTATAATTAAGCCGTTTTTTCTTTTAGAGATAAGGCTCTTTTCCATGAGTGTTGGGCTACTATTAGCAGAATAAGAGCTGCGATTCCGATGCAAGCATAGACGGTGAATCCGGCTGCATATGTACCGGTAATTTGCTTGAGTGAGCCAAGTAGATTTGGAAGGAAGAATCCGCCTACGCCTCCTGCTGCCCCGACAATACCGGTAATAACACCAATCTCTTTTTGAAAGCGTTGAGGCACTAGTTGGAAAACTGCTCCATTTCCCATTCCAAGACACATCATCCCTACAAATAATAATATCGTGACGAGTGTAAGAGATGGAAGGGTGCTAATTCCAAACATACATCCAGCAAGGATGATAAATAAGAATTTTAATAGCGTTGCTCCACCGATTTTATCAGAAATAAAACCACCAATCGGGCGGACAAAGCTGCCAGCGATTACACATAATGTAACAAAATCTCCTGCCTGAATCTTGGATAAAGCATATTGATCAACGAAGAAGATGCTTAAAAAGCTGGTTAATCCAACGAATCCACCAAATGTTACACTGTAGAGAAGACAGAAATACCAAGTGTCTTTTAGTTTGAAAACAGTTAAATAATTTTTAAGCGGCTGTGGCTTAGGTTGTGTAGGTGGGTTTTTGGCAATAAATATATAGGTGATTAAAACGAGTGTGAGTGGAATTAAGGCAATCCCCATTACTCCGTTCCAGCCAATGTTTTCTGCTAGGCGTGGACCAAACAACGTTGCGAGAACGGTTCCGCTATTTCCTGCCCCGGCAATCCCCATTGCTAACCCTTGTAAGTGAGGAGGGTACCAGCGGCTTGCCATTGGAAGTGCTACTGAGAAACTTGCTCCGGCGACACCGAGTAATATTCCGATAAAGTAAAGTTCTGACATGGAGTTTCCGAATAACCATCCCCATAATAGAGGAATCATAGTGACAAGCATTCCGCCAATTGCTGTTTGTCGCGGGCCGATTCGATCTGTTAAGACACCGAGTATTAATCGAAAGAAAGAACCGGCAAGAATAGGAATCGCTACAATCATCCCTTTTTCAGCGGGAGATAAATTAAAATCTTCAGTGATATACACACCGAGCGCACCGAGTAACACCCAAATCATAAAACTAATGTCGAAATATAAAAATGAAGCGAGCAAGGAAGGTGCGTGACCGGCTTTGGTTAAACTTGATAATTTCATGTGTTAGTCTCTCCTTTTTAAATATTGATTAATGCAAGTATATAGTTTGGTATAAGGGTCTGCTATACTTGCGTAAGGAAATCTAACATCTTTTTTGAAGGTGCATCTCTTGCTCTTTCTGTATGGTTATATTTGTGAATAGTGTCGATTTATATGATATTTTGTTTATACGTGTCGAAAGGTTATGAAGCTAAGAATTAAACATTACATTATTATTTATCAGAGCTTTGCATGAAAATAAACCAGTAAAGGTACTGGGTGCGTTATTTGGGCTACAAGAGAAAACTATCGAAGCTTATAAGTAAATGGATTAAAATTCTTCATTTCTTGATAAATTAAAATGTATAGTGGTAATCGTGATGTTGATATAGAAGGGATTGTTTGTTTCATATAGAGTCTTCATTTATAGTTTTTGATACCAAATTGTGCATTTAATTGACCTTGTAGCATTTTCTTGCGAATAGCTTTTTGTTCTTCTTTTTTCTTTTCTTTTACTATTTCTTGTCGGATTTCAAATGTTTGGACACCGTCTTCGATTTTATTGGCTATTTCCATTAATAGCTCCACATCTGAAAAAGAATACTTACGGTTCCCGCCGCTTGATCTTTCAGGGAAAATAAGTTTTCTTTCCTCGTAATACCGAATTTGCCTTTCTGATAAACCTGTTAATTCGCGCATAACTCCGATAGAAATAACCTTTTTATCTTTATAGGATATATCTTTATCCATTTTCATTCACCTCGAAAAGAATAATTATTTAATTCTTCAAATTTATTTAATTTTTCAGATTTAAATAAATTATACACTATTTATGACAGAATTGTGTCATTAAATATAACGTAATGAGAAATTTGGTACATTGTCCATAAAAAATACTTAATTTATATAGAAAGGAGTTATATTTAGAAATCTCTGTGGAGAACCAACTTCTTTAATATAAGCGGTACTCTGTGAAGGGAGTACTTTGTAAAAATGATGTCAGATTTACTAACAATACTGTGGAACATTCTTGTTAAGCTGTTTATAATTTGGACTATATTCATTTCCAAAATTGATTGGGGGACCTTACATGTCAAAGCAAAAAATCGTATTAATCGGGAATGGTATGGCCGGAGTTCGATGTATCGAAGAAATGTTGAAAATTCAACCAAACCATTTTGAAATAACCATTTTCGGAAGTGAGCCTCATCCGAATTATAATAGAATCCTATTATCCAAAGTATTACAAGGTGATACGACGATTGATGATATTACTTTAAATGATTGGAATTGGTATGAAGAGAACGGTATCCAATTATATACGGGTGAGACAGTGACACATATTGATACTGCGAAGCAAGTCGTTTATTCCGATAAAGATCGTGAAGTTCGCTATGATCAATTAATTTTGGCTACAGGGTCGCTTCCTTTTATTCTCCCAATTCCGGGAGTGGATAAAGAAGGCGTAACTGGCTTTCGGGATATTCAAGATTGCGAAAAGATGATGGAATATTCTAATAAATACAAAAAGGCAGCTGTAATCGGTGGGGGATTGTTAGGTCTTGAAGCGGCGAGAGGTCTGTTGGATTTAGGGATGGAGGTTGACGTAATTCATCTTTCTGATTATTTAATGGATCGACAGTTGGATTCAGCAGCTAGTAAATTATTGCAAAAGGAATTAGAAGGTCAAGGCATGAACTTTTTACTTGGAAAAAATACGCAAGAAGTCATTGGTAACACACATGTTGAGGGGCTTCGTTTTAGTGATGGGGAAGAAATTAAAGCTGACTTAGTAGTAATGGCGGTTGGAATTAAGCCTCATATTCAACTTGCTATAGATAGTGAGATTCCAGTTAATCGAGGAATTATTGTCAATGATTACATGGAAACGAACATCCCGAATGTTTATGCAGTGGGTGAATGTGCAGAACATCGTGGTGTAGTGTATGGATTAGTTGCTCCGCTTTATGAACAAGGGAAGGTATTAGCGAAAAGAATTTGTGGAATAGAAGGAGATCCGTATGAAGGAACAGTGCTTTCTACACAATTAAAGGTTTCAGGTGTGGATGTCTTTTCGGCGGGGGAAATTTTCGAAAGTGAACAGACAAAAACAATTAAATCTTTTAATGATTGGGAGGGAACATATAAAAACATCCTTATTCAAGATGGGAAAATAATAGGGGCCGTCTTGTTCGGCGATACAAAGGAAGGCAATAAATTACTAAGTTTCATTAATAAACGTGCAGACGTTACAGAATATTTGGAAGCGGAAAAAGGGGAAGAAGCAGGTGCTAGTCTTGTTGCTACAATGCCTAACGAGGAAATCATCTGTGGATGTAATGGTGTTACAAAAGGAGATATTGTTCAAGCGATCGAGTCTCAAGGGTTAACAAGTGTTGAAGAGGTCAAAGGCTGTACGAGTGCTTCGAGGTCATGCGGGGGCTGTAAGTCGTTAGTTGCTGATCTTTTAGAATGTACATTAGGGGATGCATTTAGTAAATCGAATCAAAAGGAACCAATTTGCAGTTGTACAACATTATCTAGAGATGACGTTATAGCTGAAATTCGCGAAAAGAATTTGACCCATACTCGTGAAGTGATGAGTGTTCTAGGATGGACAACGAGCGAAGGGTGTTCTAAATGTAGACCAGCTCTGAATTATTATTTAGGTATGGTTAATCCGCTAGAATATAAGGATGAAAGAGAATCTCGTTATGTGAATGAGCGTCTTCATGCCAATATTCAAAAGGATGGTACATTCTCTGTTGTACCAAGAATGTATGGAGGAGTTACAAATCCAGATCAATTACGGAAAATCGCAGATGTTGCAGATAAGTACAATGTTCCATTATTAAAAGTGACCGGTGGACAGCGAATTGATATGTTTGGTGTGAAGAAGGAAGACCTTCCAAAGGTTTGGGCAGATCTTGACATGCCATCCGGTTATGCTTATGGAAAAACACTTCGAACAGTGAAAACTTGCGTCGGAGAAAGCTTCTGTCGCTTTGGTACACAAGATTCTATGAGCTTGGGTATTGCTCTAGAAAAGAAACTCGAGCGTGTAGGCACACCGCATAAGTTTAAAATGGCTGTTTCCGCTTGCCCGCGTAACTGTGCAGAATCAGGAATTAAAGATCTTGGTGTTGTTGGTGTAGATGGTGCATGGGAAATTTATGTTGGAGGAAACGGCGGTACGCATTTAAGAGCAGCGGACCTATTATGTAAAGTAAAAACAAGTGATGAAGTGATTGAAATAACAGGTGCCTATTTCCAATATTACCGTGAGACGGCTGTCTATTTAGAAAGAACTTCCGTATGGGTGGAGCGAATGGGTCTTGATTCTATCAGAGCCGTTATTGAAGATAAACAAAACCGAATCGAGTTAAATCAACGGTTAGATGAGGCATTATCTGTATTACAAGATCCGTGGAAAGAAGCGCTTAACAGCGATAGAATCTTAAAAGATTTATATCAGAGTGTGAAAGTGCCTGCGGGAGTCAAATGAAAAACGAGGAGGAAATGACTATGGAAAAAACCCTTCAACGAATCAAGGTTGCAACAGTGAGTGAATTACCAAAAGATCTTGGGAAGACGGTACGTGTCGGTTCTCACGAAATTGCGCTCTTTCATTTAGTAAATGGCAAAATTCGAGCGATTGAAAATCGTTGTCCTCATAAAGGGGGCGTGCTTGCGGAAGGAATGGTAAGCGGAGAGCATGTTTTTTGCCCAATGCATGATTGGAAAATCAATGTTTGCGATGGGGAAGTTCAAAAACCAGATAGAGGATGTGTAAATACATTTAAGGTTGAGATAGAAAATGAAGATGTTTATATTGTTCTAGATAAATAGTAATATAGACAGATAAGAATATAGGAAAGAGGGAAGTCTACGATGACGTACGTACAGCCAGAACAAGTTGTGAAAAATATGGTTCAAGCAGGAGCGGCTAAGTCGAAGCTTCCCATTCGAGACCTTGTAATAAGAGGGGCATTAGCCGGGGCACTTCTCGGCTTTGGCACCACTCTAGCCTTTACTGCAGAAACACAAACACAAATGGGGATTGTAGGTGCACTACTTTTCCCCGCTTGTTTTGTGATTATTATTCTTCTTGGACTAGAATTGGTTACAGGGAATTTTGCTTTAATTCCTTTAGCCGTTTTAGAAAAGAAGGCAACGTGGCAAGGAATGCTGACCAACTGGTTCTGGGTAATCGTTGGCCATGTTATTGGCGGTTCTTTTTATGCAATGTTATATGTAGTTGCCGCTACTCATTTGGGGCAGGTAACGGATCATGCTGTGGCCCAAAAGATTATTCAAGTTGCTGAAGCAAAAACGCTAGGCTACTCAGCGTTAGGAACTACAGGATTGCTTATTGTTTTTGTAAAGGGGATTCTTTGTAACTGGATGGTGGCGTTAGGGGCTGTTATGGCCATGACATCACAAGCAACCCTTGGAAAAATCGTTGCGATGTGGCTGCCTATTTTACTGTTTTTTGCCCAAGGATTTGAACATGCGGTCGTCAATATGTTTGTTATACCCGCTGGAATGATGTTAGGTGCGGATATTACGCTGTCTCATTGGTGGTTGTGGAACCAAATCCCAGTGTTGCTTGGGAACCTTGTTGGTGGTTTGTTATTTACTGGACTTGCTTTATACGTTACATACCGAAGTCAAGAAGTGAACAAAGGGAAAGAACAGGTGAAGAACAATAAAGGCAAGCGAGAGAGAATGGTAAGCTGAGGAGGGACAGCGAATGGGAAAAGTATACTTAGTTGGAGCGGGTCCTGGAGATCCTGACTTAATTACGATTAAAGCATTAAAGTGTATTCGAGAAGCAGATATTATTTTATATGATCGGCTAGTTAATAAATGTTTATTAGAGGAAGCGAAACCAGATGCTACACTTATTTATTGTGGAAAACTTCCGAATAATCATACGATGAAACAAGAAGCGATTAATGCTCTATTAGTTCAATGTGGAAAACAAGATAAAGTTGTCACCCGTTTAAAAGGTGGTGACCCTTTTGTATTTGGTCGAGGAGCTGAAGAGGCTGAGTCTTTAGTGGAGAATGGTATTCCTTTTGAAATTGTTCCAGGTATTACATCGGGAATTGCAGCACCGGCTTATGCAGGAATTCCCGTTACACACCGTGAGTATGGAAATTCATTTGCGGTTATAACGGGTCATGGTGTAAAAGGAAAGCCTGACGATATCAACTGGGAAGGGTTGGCGAAAGGCGTAGATACTCTCGTGGTTTATATGGGAGTCGGCAATCTATCATATATTTGTCAATCGCTGATTAATCATGGAAAGAGCACTGATACGCCAATCGCGTTAGTTCATTGGGGAACAAAGGCGGAGCAGCGTACGGTAACGGGTACACTTAGTACGATTGTAGAAGTTGTGAAAGAGAAAAAGATTGAAAATCCGAGTATGATTATTATTGGAGAAGTAGTGAAAGTAAGAGAGAAAATTGCTTGGTTTAAGGAAGCTAATTTAGTGGAATCTAAATGGTTTTTAGAAGAGGAAAGCGTATGAAGGCAGTCTTATATGTATGCCATGGCAGTCGAGTGAAGGAAGGATGTCAGCAAGCCATTGAATTTGTTCAAAAAACGCAACAATTAGTGCCAGTGCTGATTCAAGAAATTAGTTTTCTAGAATTGGCTCATCCGACAATAGAAGAAGGATTTACCCGATGTATTGAACAAGGAGCAACAGAAATAGCGGTTATGCCTGTTCTTTTATTAGCGGCCGGACATGTTAAAAAGGATATACCAGAAGAACTAGAAGTTCTACAAGCTCGTCACCCCCATGTGAAAATTTCTTTTGGCAAACCTTTTGGCGTTCATGAAAGAATTGTGGACATTTTATTAGAAAGAATTCAAGAAAAGACAACCGTCATAGACGAGAATACAGCAATTCTATTGGTGGGACGCGGAAGTAGTGATGCAGATACCATTCGAAATTTTGAAGAAATTATTCACCTTTTCCACAATAAAACTAACTTCTCTTATGTGGCGCCATGCTTTTTAGCCGCAGCTAAGCCTCGTTTTGAAGATTTGTTAGAAGAAACCCTTGCGCGAGATGTAGATTCCATTATAGTCATTCCGTATTTACTATTTACAGGTCTGTTAATTAAAGGTATAGAAAAAACAATTGATATGGTACAATCGGATAAGGATATTACTCTATGTGATTACTTGGGATTCCATCCATACCTTAGAGAAATTTTGGCAGACCGGGTGAATGAAGCGTTACAGCAAGAAGGAATGGTTTTAGCCCAGTACGCTTGATTATATACAGAGTGATGAACATGTTTAAGTTAAGAGGGTGAAATACATTGCAACAATGGATTAAAGAAGTAGCCAGAGGCAAGCGTGGTGCAAAAGATCTTTCCTATGAACAAACGAGAGAGCTTGCGCGTTTTATCGTAGAAGGAAAAGCAACAGATGTTCAAATTGCAGCTTATTTTATTGCAGAACGCATTAAGATGGAGTCTCCAGAAGAGTTACTGGCATTTGTTCAGACTTTTCAAGAGAATACGGACAAGCTAACTATAAAAGAGCCTGTTCGTGATCGTATAGTCGATTTTGCTGGAGCGTATACAGGCAGAAATTTATTTGCTGCGACAGTACCAGCCTCTATTTTATTAGCTGAAAGTGGTCTTCCAGCTTTTTTGCATAGTAGTGAATCATTACCGCCAAGGTATGGAACGTCCATTAAGGAAATTACGGAAGAACTAGGGGTAAACACGAATCAAGATGTCCAATCTCTTTCTGAAACCATCGATTCTGCTAACATTGGATTTGCTTGGGCAGACCGATTTTGTCCGCCTTTAGCACAATTGCGATCCATTCGTGAAGAATTGGGTGTTCGTACTTTAATGAACACAGTGGAGAAGCTTTTAAATATATCCAATGCAAAATCGTTGATGATGGGGGCATTTCATCGAACAGCGATTGTCAAGATTGCCCCGATTTTTGCTAGTCTACCTTATGACAATGTTTATATTGTTCAAGGGGTAGAGGGTTCTGAAGATTTGCCTGTTCATCGCAACAGTTTTATTTATACATTAAAGAACAATGAGTTGGATTCCTTCATTGTCAAGCCTGATGAGTACGGTCTGTTTGAGGAAGAAAAGAAGGAAAAGCTCACTCGTAAAGAACAAGCTGATATTACTCTCGCTTTATTAAACGGCGAGACATCGGAACAATTGAAGTATTATTACAAGCAAGTTCTCTTTAATACAGGTATTCGTTATTATCTTTTTGATGCTACACCGACGATTGAAGAAGGAATTGCGTTGGCTAAAGAGCAGCTGCGTTCTCGAAGAGGAATGAAGCAATTGCAGAAATGGAAAGAATCTTGTGTGTCGCAACCTTATGTAGGATAAAGGAATAGAAAAAAGCAGCAGGTTTGGAGCCGGCTGCTTTTTTCTATTCCTATTTAACATGATTAAAAAATGCATTCATTTTCTTATTCTTGGAAAGAGATTAGTATCCGTTGAAATCAGTAGTAATGAAGACGGAAGTTTTGACTTTATTGTTGAGAATGAATACGCTGAACATTCGAAAATATTTGTTACAGAAGATACCGAAAAAAGATAAGTATATAGGCTTTCTTGCTTATTTTTTCCCCGAAAACATAATAATTCGGGTACAATTTAAAAAACAAACATGGAAACAATTCATCGAGGAGAGAATTATTATGAAAATTAGGTTTTCTTTAAAAGAAGGAACAATGTTTTTTATAGGTTTAATTATAATAGCACTTGGAAGTATTCACATGATAAAAGCTTCTGATTTAGGCGTGCAGCCTTTCGACGTGCTGTATATAGCGATAAATCAGTTAACCTCCATTTCGATTGGAAAAATATCCATTTTAACAGGGAGTGTACTGTTAATTATATCTTTTCTTATTAGTAAAGAGAAGAAGTTAAAAATAGGAACGATTTTGGACACTGTTTTTTTAGGGACATTTGTTGATTTATTTTTATATCTCGATTTTATACCAGTTCCGGAAACATTATTGTTAAAGATTTCCTACTTATCAATAGGCACTATCTTTATTTCGTTTGGAGCGGCTATGACGATTTATTCCAAATTGGGTGCTGGACCTATTGATACTTTTATGTTATCTATACATACTAGATTTAATATTTTGGTAAAAAAAGCAACAACGATGATAGAAATCACTGCGTTGCTAGTAGGCATGTTATTAGGAGGACCAGTTGGAATTGGTACGATTATATTTTGTATATCAGTAGGACCTCTAATAGAAGTTTCACTAAAAATTCTGCATAGCCTAAATGGTGGTTTCTTAAAAAAGTTAAATCCACAAGATTAAATATTCATAAACATAAAGCCGATGTACTTGTGAACCATTGATACAAAAGGCTTTTTTTACTTTATTACAGATAACACTTAATTATCTGTAGTAAAAATACATGTATTTAACATGATTAAAAACGCATTATCTTCTCATTCTTGGAAAGAGACTAGTATCCACGAGGGAATATGCTTCTTATTTCCTTATATTTCTACAAAATATCCTAGATTTAGAGGGGATTATCAGTTATTGTTGTGGTTTTAAAAGGATAATTTGTATAAATATAGAAAATATATAAAAGCTAGTTTTTTAATACGGAATATGTTTCGGAGAGGGAGAAGATAATGACACTATTATCCAATTTGAAAATATTAGATTTTTCAACATTGCTGCCAGGACCTTTTGCTACGCTCTTGCTAGCAGATTTAGGAGCTGATGTAATTCGGGTTGAAAGGCCTTCTGGTGTAGAAGCGTGGGCAATGGATCCATACTTAAATCGTTCTAAGCAGTCTATTACGTTAGATTTAAAAAAGCAAGAATCGATTGAAGCAGTTAAAAAATTAGTAGAAGAATATGATATTGTACTAGAGCAATTTCGCCCAGGTGTGATGGAGCGTTTAGGACTAGGATATGAAACTTTGAAGCAAATCAATCCGCGTCTAATTTACTGCTCCATTACAGGGTTTGGACAAACAGGTCCTTATAAAGATCGCCCAGGTCATGATCTTAACTATGTATCCATGGCTGGTTTATCGAGCTATTCTGGCACGAAAAAGGAAGGCCCAGCGAAGAATGGCATCCAAATTGCAGATATCGCAGGCGGTTCGATGCATGCAGTAGCGGGCATTTTAGCGGCCGCTTTATATAGGGAACAAACGGGAGAAGGTCAATATATTGATATTAGTATGACAGACTGCGCCTTTACATTAAACGCATTATCTGCGCCCACGTATTTAAATGATGGGATCGATTTGGAGCCAGAGGCCATGCTGTTAAATGGCGGTACATTCTATGATTTTTATGAAACGAAAGATGGCCGATATTTTTCCGTAGGCAGTTTAGAGCCTGTATTTCGGAAACGATTGTGCGAAGGCATCGGGCGTCCTGAACTATTTGAGATGAGTATGAGTCAAGAACCGGAACAGATTCGGGAGTTTAAAGAAATCGTTCGAGAGGCGTTTCTAACAAAGACATTTGCCGAATGGCATGATATTTTCACAGAAATTGAAGCGTGTGTCGAGCCCGTTTTAACCTTTGCAGAAGCTTGTGAGCATCCTCATATGAAAGCGCGCGGCATGCTTGTCGATGTTCCGAATGTCCATGGAGGAAGTGAAAGGCAGATAGCTTGCCCGATAAAATTCTCAAGTTTTACGCCGAATTATAAATATGTTGGGCTGAGTCCAGGAGCGAGTAACGAGAAGATTTTAGGAGAACAGTGGAAGAGTAAAGCATAAGAATAAAAATCAGGTGACTGCATAAAGCAGTACCTGATTTTTATTTGTTTTTATAAAAGGGCTTGCAAACAGATTATATATGTTATATCATTTCATTAACGATTAGTTAAACATTAATAATTGAAATGGATGTATAAAAAGTTTGAATGTTTGTTATGAGGTGAAAGGTATGTCGGAGGAGTTCGTGAGACCTGAGGAAGCACTTAAAGAATATAAGGTAAGTCAATATAAGACGCCTGATGGCTATACGAGTGATAACGTAATTTTTACAATTGTTCAAGATGAAGAGGCGGTATATGGAAGGACGTTAAAGGTGATGTTAATCAAACGTTCTTTAAAAAATAGTGAAGGGCAGCCGAATATTGAAGGAGGGAAATGGGCCTTACCTGGCGGATTTATTGATAGTAAAGAAACGGCATATGAAGCTGCTCAGCGAGAGCTTGAAGAAGAAACAGGTGTGACTAATATTCATGTAAAACATTTTGGGGTATATGATAAGGAAGGAAGAGATCCCAGAGGTTGGATTATTACAAATTCTCATTATGCAGTCGTGCCAGAGTATTTATTATCTATGCGCAAAGCAGGAGATGATGCCGCTGAAGTGGAATTGTTTACTATAGAAGAAGTCTTTGCCTTACCTTTGGCCTTTGATCATCAAAAGATTATAAAAGATGCCTTGACTATCATTCAATTAGATATGGTTCAAACAACGTTGGCCCGGGAGTTCTTACCTGAAGAATTTACATTGTCAGAGCTGCGAAGTGTTATTTTATCTGTAGCAGAAGATATAGTGGATGAAGTGGTAAAGTCAGAACCATTCTTTTGGAGAAAAGCACCCAAATTACCGTTTATTGAATTAGTATGTGATAAAGAAGGAAATCCAAAAACAACTCAAAGAAATTCAAAGTTTAAAACAAAGCTTTATCGGTTTAATGATCAAAAACCTGTGAAGAGTATTTATAAATAAGCTTTCGAAAAAGAGAAAATGTGCCGGTGTGTTTCTCTTTTTTTAGAAAAATAATTAACGTTTAGTTAATCATTAATATAAAACACAAGAGGAGAGGGTATAAATGAATAAAAGAGCATTGATTAATATTGATTACACCAATGATTTTGTTAATGGAGCTTTGCCGGTAGGAGAGCCAGCAGAAAAGATTGAAGAAACGATTGTTAGTCTAACAAAAGAGTTTATAGAACAAGGTGATTTCGTCGTTTTTGCGATTGATGCCCATGAGAAAGAGGATCCTTTTCATCCGGAAACAAGTTTATTTCCACCTCATAATATCAAAGGAACATCGGGTAGATTATTATACGGACATTTGCAATCGATATACGAACGGCATCAACATGAGGACCATGTATATTGGATGGACAAAACAAGATATTCCGCTTTTGCAGGAACGGATTTGAATCTTAAGCTTCGTGAAAGAGGAATAACAGAAGTTCATTTAGTTGGTGTTTGTACAGACATTTGTCTGCTGCACACAGCAGTAGATTCTTATAATCTTGGATATCATATCGTCGTACATGAAAAAGCAGTAGCTAGTTTTAACGAAGAGGGACATAAATGGGCGTTAACGCACTTTGTAAATAGTTTAGGTGCTGAAATTCGATGACATTGAATAAGGAAAAGGAGAGAAGATGATGAAAAGATCATATAGAGATGATAGTTTAGCTCTTCATACCGATTTATATCAAATTAATATGGCGCAAGCGTATTGGAGTGATGGCATCCATCAAAGGAAGGCTGTATTCGAACTGTACTTTAGAAAACTTCCCTTTGGAAATGGCTATGCTGTTTTTGCGGGGTTAGAAAAAGTAATTGAGTATATTAATGAGTTTGCCTTTAGCGATAGTGATATTGAATATTTACGCGATGAATTAGGATATAATGAAGAGTTTTTAACATATTTACGCAGCGTAAAGTTTACGGGAACCATTCAGGGAATGAAGGAGGGGGAATTAGTTTTTGGGAATGAGCCTATTATGCGTATTGAAGCACCGTTGGCAGAAGCGCAGCTCATTGAAACAGCCTTGCTCAATATCGTCAATTACCAAACATTAATTGCAACGAAAGCTTCTAGAATCAAACAAGTTGTAGGCGATGAAATCGCTATGGAATTTGGAACTAGAAGAGCTCAAGAGATGGAGGCCGCAATCTGGGGTACAAGAGCCGCTTTCATAGGTGGGTTTGACGCGACAAGTAACGTTCGAGCGGGGAAATTATTTGGAATCCCTGTTTCAGGTACTCACGCTCATGCAATGATTCAAGCCTATGGAGATGAATATGTAGCTTTTCATAAATATGCAAGCTGCCATAGAGATTGTGTATTTTTAGTCGACACCTTTGATACGTTAAAGTCAGGGGTCCCGGCTGCTATTCGAGTAGCCAAAGAGCTAGGCGATAAAATTAATTTTATCGGTATTCGGTTAGATAGCGGTGACCTAGCTTATCTTTCTAAGCAAGCTAGACAAATGTTGGATGATGCTGGTTTTACAGAGGCGAAGATTATTGCTTCTAATGATTTAGATGAATATACGATTATGAACTTAAAATCTCAAGGGGCAAAAATTGATAGTTGGGGAATCGGCACAAAGCTTATTACAGCGTATGACCAGCCGGCGCTTGGAGCTGTATATAAATTAGTTTCAATTGAAGAGGAATCTGGAAATATGATAGATACGATTAAGATTTCTGCTAATCCTGAAAAAGTCACAACACCCGGACTGAAAAAAGTGTACCGAATTATTAATCAAGCTAATAAACGCTCTGAGGGAGATTATATTGCTTTAGAAGAAGAACAAGTTCAACAAGAAGAAAAATTAAAAATGTTCCATCCAGTTCACCCTTACATTAGTAAGTTTGTTACGAATTTTGAAGCGAGAAACTTGCATCATGACATATTTGTGAATGGAACATTAGTATATGAATTACCTGATATTTATGACATTCAACAATATACAAAAGACAGCTTACGGTTATTATGGGACGAATATAAACGTATCTTGCATCCAGAAGAATATCCAGTGGATCTTAGTACAAAGTGTTGGGAAAATAAAATGCAGCATATTGCTGCTGTGCAAGAGAAAGTAGCTAAGTTGAAAGAAACATAAAGGATAAGGAGGGGGAAGGATGAGTCTGACAGCAACTAAATTGTATTTTGAAAATTTAAATCCAGGTAAGGATGTCGATGCGTTATTTAAAGAGGGAGCACGAATTGGCGTGTATGGTTCATCCTTTGATCCGGTTACGAATGTGCATTTATGGACAGCGAATACAGTTCGTCATCGTAAAAAGTTAGATTTTGTTATCTTTTTGCCTTCCTCTCATAAACGAGTAGATAAGAAGTTGCAAACATCTGATCAACATCGAGAAGAAATGGTCCGTTTAGCTATTAAGAATAAACAGACCTTTCTTTTAGATACGTATGAATTACATGTTTTACCGGGCAAACAATATACGTACTATACGATGGAATATTTCAAAGAAATCTTTCCTAAAGCAGATCTTTTTTTCATTATGGGGGCGGATCTTTTAGTCGATATTGCTGAGAGGAAATGGAGGATGGATGAACAATTAGTTGCCAATAATCAATTTATTGTGATGGCTAGAAATGGAATTGATATGTTAAAAACGATTAGTTCATCAGCTTTGCTAAGAAATTATGATGATGGAAGATTTCAATTTTTAGATAAAGGCCTTGCAATGGAAATTAGTTCTACCTATATTCGAGAAGAACTAGCAAGAAATGGTGACCCGGAGTTTTTACTTCCAGATGAGTGTTATTCCTATATAAAGGAGCACAATTTATACCGCGAAATTTCGAGGTAAATGAATACTATTAATAAAAAAAGTACCAGATTACCTTTTGGGTTTCTGGTGTTTTTTATTTTTTAGGTGGGGTAAAGTGTTAGGGTTAATTCATATAAACCAAATGTTTTTTATGGTATGATATCAAAATAAAGACATTTATTATATATTTTAGGTAATATATGTTTAAACATAAATCTATTCTACTAAAATCAGCACCTTGTATAACTACTCTGTTATCAAATTTAAAAAGAGCGTGGTACTATTGTTGAAGAAATTTAGATGGAAATTATTAATGATGATGACTGTCTTTTCAGTCCTTCTTATTTTGTTATTATCATTGGTTAATATGAATAGAATGAGCCAGGAATTAATAGAGGACCATGATACCAAAATCGAATTGGTAGAAATGAATATTGTTCAGGTTTTAAAAGATTTAGATCAAGCATATGCAATATTTGATAATAGCATTGCAAAGGTTATGGAAAACAACTCAATGGAGTTATTAAAACAATATGAGAAGAATAGCAACTTTAATGAGTGGAATTTCAAGGCGTTAAAAAATGAATTAGGTATGGATGTATATATTATTAATAATGAAAATACCATTATTCATAGTAGCTTTCAAAAGGATGTAGGAATTAATTTTAGTCAGTGTTGTAAAGAGTTTTCAGAATTATTGGACGACAGGAGGATAAGCGAAGGATTTACGCATGATGGGGTAGATATTCAGCAAAAAACAGGAGAACTGAAAAAATTTAGTTATCTGCCGACAAAAGATCAGCAATATATCATTGAATTAGGATACGATTTAAAAAATGATGAAATTTTTAATAAGTTTAATTTTCTAAAAACAATTGAAGAGTTGAAAGAGAAGTACGAATTTATTGAGAACATAGCGATTTATAACAATGATGGATATTTAATAGGAGAATCGTCACCAGAAGGCAATAGATTAGGTGTGGATCGTAGAAAATATTTAGAGTGGCTAGAAGATGATGAAGATACGTTACTATTTAGCGATACATACAAAGGGAAAGATGTTGTCTATAAATATGTAAAGTATCATTCAGATGAGAGCAGAGGTCATTCCACAACTCGTTTAGTAGAGATTGTATACAATGAAGATGCCGTACAAAAGGAATTATCAAAAAATAAGTTGGCATTTATTTTTCAGTTTGTAGGGACTGTAATCTTAGCCATTATCTTAGCCTTTTTAATAACAAAAATGGTGGCAAAACCGATGTATTTAGCTTTTCATGATGGGCTCACGGGTTTAAAAAATCGAGCGGCATTTGAAAGTGAAGTCAATGAGATTTTAATGAAGCGTAAAAAGAAATTTGGAATGTTGTTATTAGATTTGGATAATTTTAAAGTAGTTAATGATGCGCTGGGTCATGATAAAGGAGATATTTTATTAAAGTACGTGGCTGCATATATGAAACAGACTTTGCCGGAGGATGCTTTTATTGCTAGGTTTGGTGGAGACGAGTTTGCTATAGTCATTGAAAATATAAGTGATCAGGAAGAACTTCAAAAAATAGCCTGTTCTATTATAGACGCCTTAAATAGGCCGTGGATTAATGATTGTGATAGCACATCAGAGTTACTTTCACAAGGGAATAAAATCCTTCATAGCAAGAACGTTACGGTTAGTGCGGGTGGTGTGTTATATCCAAATGATGGAACAGATTTAGAAGCACTTTATAAGCATGCTGATGATGCGTTGTACTATTCTAAATCATTAGGGAAAAACATGTATATGTATTACGGAGCGTTAGAGGAAAAGGAAAGAAGCCAACAATCATTGTGATAACATGAAAAGATGCCAGTGTGCCTTATCTGATGAAAAGGCACACTGGCACTTTTTATTATTCTTCTGCTTCTTCAAATAGCTTTGCAATCTCAATAATGACATAGGTTGCTTTTATCATATTATCGACGGAAATGAATTCGTATTTTCCATGGAAGTTCTCGCCGCCTGTAAATATATTTGGTGTAGGCAGTCCCATATAAGATAATTGAGAACCATCTGTACCGCCGCGAATAGGCGAAATTTTTGGCTCGATGTTTAAATTTTTCATAGCTTGAGAGGCGATGTCGACAATTTCTTTAACGGGTTCGATTTTTTCTCTCATATTATAATATTGATCGTTTAAATCAAGAAGAATACGATCTTGGCCGTACTTTTCACGCAATTCATCTACAATCTGTTTAATGAATTGTTTTCGTTCGTTAAATTGATTTCGATCAAAATCGCGAATAATGTAGGATAATTTTGTTTCTTCCACATCTCCGTTGAAAGAGAGAAGATGATAGAAACCTTCATATCCTTCTGTATATTCAGGTGCCTCGGCTATAGGTAGCCTACTATGCAGCTCCATCGCAATTTTGGCAGAGTGGACCATTTTTCCTTTCGCTGTTCCAGGGTGGATATTCGTTCCTTTAATCGTAATCTTAGCACCCGCTGCGTTAAAGCTTTCGTATTCTAATTCACCGAGAGGACCACCATCAACTGTGTAGGCAAATTTGGCGTTAAAGGCATCTACGTCAAATTTATGAGGGCCTCGACCAATTTCTTCATCAGGTGTAAAAGCTACACGGATTTTTCCATGTTTAATTTCCGGATGTTTTATTAAATAGTCCATAGCGGTCATAATTTCAGCAATCCCGGATTTATTATCGGCTCCAAGAAGTGTTGTTCCATCCGTTGTTATGAGTGTATGTCCGATATACTGAGAGAGTGAAGGGAACTCTTTCGGAGATAAAACGACAGAGAGCTCTTTATTTAAGGTAATCTCTTTGCCGTCGTAGTTTTCCACAATTTTCGGTTTTACATCTTTCCCCGTAAAATCAGTGGCTGTGTCCACGTGGGCTAAAAATCCAATCGTTGGTACTTGTTTCGTCGTATTAGAAGGCAGTGTGGCCATCACATATCCGTTTGGATCAATAGTTACGTCTTCCATGCCAATCGTTTTTAGCTCTTCTACTAATTGATTTGCAAGGATTAACTGTCCTGGAGTAGACGGACATGCTGCGTTTGCTTCATTGGATTGAGTGTCTATTTTTACATAGGAAGTGAATCGTTCGATTATTTCAGTTTTCAAATTATTTCCTCCTTTTTCCTTCATGTGTTTATAGTACCACGTTTGGTGATAGATTATAAGCGATGGGGGGCGGTACGGTGAAGGTGGGGGTAAATAGGTTCCAGGTGTTTTATAATGTAGATTTTAGAGAATATTTGTTATAATAAATGTAATTTTATGTAAAATAAGTCATTTGATTGTAAACGCTTCCTAGAGTGTACTGGATTTGTTATCGATTCATCTGTTTTCTAAAGTGTTGGGAGAGGGGTTGAACGAAATAAAGGCTCATCATTTGTTATTTGATAATGCTATTGATATCAATCCAAGGCTTGGTACGATTACACTGAATGAAAAAAGAATGGCTTTGCTGTCTGTCGAGGCACTCGGACTTTTACGAAAAGAATTGATTACAACATTAAGTATGGATCGAGCAAAAGGATTTTTATTACGTTTGGGTTGGGCTTCCGGCTTTAATGATGGTAGTTGTATTGAGGAAATGCATGATTGGAATTCTAAAAAAGAGTTAATCCTCGCTGGTCCATCACTTCATACTTTAGAAGGTCTTGTTACAGTTGAACCGGATGTATTAGAACTATCGGATGATAAGTTTTATCTTTCAGGTAACTGGTATCATTCCTTTGAAGCGGAAGAGCATATTCGTCATTTTGGGTGCTGTGATGAAGGTGTGTGCTGGATACTGATTGGGTATGTAAAAGGGTATTTAGAGAAAACATTAGGAAAGTCAGTCTATATATATGAACAACAATGTATGGGCAAAGGTGATGAAAAATGTTATTTTGTTGCGCAAACGGTTGAAGAACATGTACCGGAATATCAAGCTCTTTTGCGCTACTTTCAAACCGAATTATTAGCCACTGAGTTAGATAAAATGTATAGTGAAGTCCATTCATTAAATCAGTCCATTAAACGTTCGGAAGAAATTCATCAAAAGTTGACCAATTTGTTATTAGACGGAGATCGTTTATCTAGCCTTTTAGAGGTATTATCTCGCGTATTAGGAAGAAGTGTTGTTATTGAACGAGGTAAGGTTCTTGCTTCTGTTTTCTACAGAGAAGAAGATAGGAGAGTATATCAGGAAACCATTTCAAATGAAACCTTTATAATCAGCGCCAACAAAGTGAATCTCGGAAAACTGATCATTATAGGAGATCAACCATTGAATCAAGAAGAACAAATGATCATTCAACGTTCTTTATCTGTTTTTGCTATTCAATTGTACACTCAGCGGATGATGGTTCAGTTAACATGGAAGAAAAAAGTTGATTTCTTTGAAGAATTGTTAGAAGGTCGATTAGATACAAAATCCTTTTTAGAAAGTGCTCAACATCTTTTTGAATTTGATATAGAAAAAAGAAATCGAGTCATTGTGATTAAAAGTGAATCGGAAGAAAAGAACGAGAGTATTAGACTTGTGTTGAATGCCGCCTATCCGACAATCGATATGTTTATGAAAGAATGTTATCTTGTACTGATTCTTCCGACAGGGCTTGAAGAGAAAACGACCATTTACGACACCTTATCTCATATGGAAAGTTTAATAAAAAAGGAAATAAAAAAGATTCAATATTATATCGGTATTGGACGTATTTCGAATTCAATTGTTGAAATAGGTGATAGTTATCAAGAGGCCTTTCGCATTTGTGATTTCTTAAAAGAGGCATACCCGAAAGAAAGTAAACGAGCTATTTCTGATCAAATTGATCCTATTATGTTGTTTTTAAGAAGTATGAATCCTAAAGAACTTATCGTTTTCTATGAGAAGACATTAGGTCATTTAATAGAATACGATCGACAAAATGAATCAAGTTTAGTTCTAACTTTAAAACACTATTTAGATAACAATGGAAATATTAATATGACGGCACAGCAATTGAATTTATCCATTCCAGGATTACGTTATAGAATGGAAAAAATCGAGTCTTTATGCCAAGTTGATCTCAAAACAGGAAATGGGCGTTTTCATTGCCAAATCGCTATTTTGGTTTACTATATGATGAAGGTCATTTAATTGAATGGCTACGTTGAAAGGAATATAATATTGCGCTTTCAAAAAATCGAGAGGATTCTCGATTTTTTTGTTTTGAGGCAGTGTTTCTCCTTCTTTCTTTTTTAATGAAAAAAATAAAAATTTCCATATGTTTTGGTAATTATAAAAAAATAGAAAATTTATTAACATTTACGTATAGAGTAGCTTAAAGGTTCAGCAACATGAAAGCGCTTTAATTAAAATGGGTATCCATTATGAGGAGGGAATAAAATGACTGTAGAACAAAAATTAAGAAAGCCGTTAACAGGGGAAGAATATTTAGCGAGTTTACGAGATGGACGTGAGGTATGGTTACACGGTGAGAGGGTAACAGACGTTACGACACATCCTGCTTTTCGTAATTCTGCTCGTTCAATAGCTAGGTTATATGATGCCCTTCATGATGAAAAAACAAAAGATGTATTAACGAAGCAAACAGATACCGGATCAGAATCCTATACTCATAAATTCTTTCAAACTCCAAAAACTCCTCAAGATTTAATAGAAAGTCGCGATGCCATCGCAGCATGGGCTAGATTAACCTATGGGCAAATGGGAAGAACTCCAGATTATAAGGCATCCTTCTTAGCTACACTAGGTTCGCATGCCGAATTTTATGCACCATATTCAGATAATGCTATGCGTTGGTACAAAGAAGCTCAAGAGAAAAACTGGTTCTTTAATCACGCTATTGTGAATCCACCAATTGACCGAAACAAGCCAGTTGAAGAAGCTGGGGATGCATTTATTAGAGTGGAAGAAGAAACGAGTGAGGGATTAATTGTAAGCGGTTCAAAGATGGTCGCTACTGGCTCTGCGCTTGCCCACTATAATTTTGTTGGTCACTACGGTGTTCCAATTAAAAAGAAAGAATATGCGGTTGTTTTTATTGCGCCAATTAATGCTCCAGGTGTGAAGCTCATCAGTCGTCAATCATATGAAATGACAGCTGCTGTTCTAGGGAGTCCATTCGATTATCCGCTAAGTAGCCGATTTGACGAGAATGATGCGGTTCTTGTTTTTGATAAAGTGTTAATTCCTTGGGAAAATGTCTTGATTTATGGAGACTTTGATAAAGTGAATCGATTTTTCCCCGAAAGCGGATTTGTTAATCGCTTTACTTTCCACGGAGCGACAAGACTTGCAGTGAAACTGGATTTAATTTCAGGCATATTACTGAAAGCGTTAAAGACTGCTGGTACGGATACATTCAGAGGTGTTCAAGTGAATGCAGGTGAAGTGATTGCTTGGCGAAATTTATTCTGGTCAATCACAGATGCCATGGCATTGAACCCTGTACCGGGTCCAAATGGAACAGTTCTTCCGAATATGGATGGGGGATCAGCATATCGAGTATTTATGACGGAAGCATGGCCGCGCGTGAAAGGGATTATTGAGCAAATTGTAGGTGGAAATTTAATTGTTCAGCCGTCAAGTGCTCGTGATTTTCAAAATGAAGAGTTAAGACCGTATCTTGAAAAATATTATCGAGGATCTAATGGAATTGAGGCGCTAGAAAAAATCAAAATTATTAAATTACTTTGGGATTCTATCGGAACAGAATTCGGAGGTAGACATGAACTTTATGAGAGAAACTATGCAGGAAATCATGAGGGAATCCGTATGGAAACTTTATTTGCTGCACAAGCCTCTGGAAAAGCAGCCGAGTTTGAAGCATTCGCAGAAGAATGTATGAACGATTACGATTTAGACGGATGGAAGAATCCGACGTGGGTCAATAATGACGATATTCACTTCTATAGTCAAAAGCTGTCCAAAACTTTGTAGAATCAGCTATTAATCTCCTTAGTTAGTAAAAATATTATAAATGTCTTGATTAAGGGAGGAAGTATTATGTCGAATTTTGATGTTGCTCAATTAGCTCACGTGGAGTTATTTTCACCTAAACCGGAAGAAACGTTGAATTTCTTTACTCAATATTTAGGGTTACAAGTAACAGCACGAGAAGGTCAATCTGTCTATCTAAGAGCGTATGAAGACTTTTATCATCATACGTTAAAGATTACGGAAGGAAAAGAAGCAGGGATGGCGCATTCTGCTTGGCGAGCTGGTTCAGAAGAAGCATTATATCGTAAAGTGCAGTCTCTCGAAAAAAGCGGCTATGGTAAAGGATGGATTGAAGGAGATTTAGGTCACGGTCAAGCGTATCAATTTCAGACGCCTGATGGACATAATATGGAGCTTCTCTGGGATGTCGAATATTACGAGGCCCCGGCGGATCAAAAAACATTGTTGAAGAGTCGTCCGCAGAAGCGACCGAATGTAGGCGTTCCGGCAAGACGTCTAGATCATATCAACTTAATGTGTAGTGATGTGACGAAGAATAAGGAATTCATGGCAAATGAGCTAGGGTTTAAACTACGGGAAAATATTGTGATGAATGATGGTTTAGAAATGGGCGCTTGGATGAGTGTGAGTCCACTTGTACATGAGGTGGCGTTGATGAAAGATCAAACAGGACACAAAGGGCGCTTCCACCATATTGCATTCTGGTATGGTTATCCTCAGCATTTAATGGATGTAGCAGATTTATTAGTTGAAAATGATATTTTCATTGAAGCTGGTCCAGGAAAACACGGTGTAAGTCAAGCGTATTTTATGTATGTATATGAGCCAGGTGGAAACCGGGTTGAATTATTCGGTGATTCTGGATACCTTATTTTAGATCCAGATTGGAAACCAGTCACATGGAGAGAAAATGAACTGGAAAAAGGTATTGTTTGGTACGGATCTCAACTGCCATCTGAATATTTCTTATACGGCACACCACATAAAATTCTATCTGAAACAAAGTAAGAAAATCGAGAGAGGGAAGGTGAAATCATCTTCCCTTATATGAAACAAAAGGGGGATTTAACATGGATGATCGTAAGTTTAGAAATGCAATGGGGAAATTTGCAACAGGTGTCACTGTGATTACGACTGAGTTGGAAGGGGAAGTTCATGGCATGACAGCTAATGCATTTATGTCTGTCTCTCTTGATCCAAAATTGGTGGTTGTTTCAATTGGGCAAAAAGCTCAAATGTTAGAAAAAATCAAAGCTAGTAGAATTTTTGCTGTGAATATTTTAGCAGCTAATCAACAAGAATTATCGCAGATTTTCGCAGGACAAGTAAAAGAAAAGAAAGAAGTCGATTTTGACAGATTGGAAGGGCAACCAGTTATAAAGGGAGCCGTTGCTCAAATTACATGTGAAGTGGTCAATGAACATGTAGAAGGAGATCATACTTTATTTATAGGAAAGGTGACGAATATTTATCTTGAAGATCATGATCCGTTACTATTCTTTAATGGACAATATCGTTCGTTACTTCAACAAGAAAAATTAGTACAGCCTTAATGTTCTAGAAGAGGAGGAGGACAGGATGAATATTCAAGAGATAGCAGTACAGCTATTAGAAGCAGAAAAAAAGAAACAGCCAATTGAACCGTTAACAGATGTTTATTCCGATCTTTCAATAGACGATGCTTATCGAATTCAATTACAGCAAATTCGTACGAAAGTAGCAAATGGTGCAGTGGTGGTTGGCAAGAAAATTGGTTTAACAAGTAAAGTCATGCAAGATATGTTTCAAGTAAGTGAACCAGATTACGGACATTTACTAGATAACATGATGCATGTAGAGGGAGAGACCGTGCCACTAGATGATCTTCTTCAACCAAAATTGGAATTTGAAATAGCCTTTATTTTAAAAAGGGATTTAAAAGGCCCTGATGTTACGGTTCAGGATGTAATAGAAGCAACGGATTATGTGGTCCCTGCGTTTGAAATAATTGATAGCAGAATTAGAGATTGGCAAATTCGCTTTGAAGATACGGTTTCTGATAATGGTTCATCCGCAAAAGTAATTATTGGTGGGAAACCGACTAAATTGGACGAAGTGGATTTAACACATATCGGAATGGCTGTTTATAAAAATGGACAATTTCTAGATTCAGCTGCAGGTGCCGCTGTAATGGGAAATCCTCTGATTGCAGTAGCCTGGTTAGCCAATGCTTTAGGAAAATATGATATTGCCTTGCATGCTGGAGAAATTGTATTATCAGGTGCTTTATCAGCAGCTGTACCAATTGAAGATGGCGATACATTTACAGCAGAGTTTGCACATATTGGGTCGGTTACTGCCTCATTTGAAAAAGGGAGAGAGTAATCATGAGAAAATCTAAGGTGGCTATTATCGGTTCTGGAAATATTGGAACAGATTTAATGTATAAAATTGAACGAAGTGAGTACTTAGAAATGAGTGTGATGGTAGGCATTGATCCGAATTCAGAAGGGCTCAAACGGGCCAAAGAACGTGGGTATGAAACAATTGATACAGGCATTGAAGGATTATTAGAAAAAACAGAATTAGCCGACATTGTATTTGATGCAACAACCGCTAAAGCTCATGCTGGACATAGTGAATTGTTAAATGGGATTGGAAAAAAAGTAATTGACTTGACTCCAGCAGCGATTGGTCCCTTTGTCGTACCAACAGCCAATATAAAAGAACATTTAGATGCTTCCAATGTCAATATGATTACATGCGGCGGGCAAGCGACGATTCCGATTATCCATGCGATTAATCAAGTCTCTCAAGTAGAATATGCAGAGATTGTAGCCACAGTTTCGAGTAAAAGTGCAGGACCCGGGACGAGAGCGAATATTGATGAATTTACGAGAACGACATCTCGAGCAATTGAAAAAATCGGTGGTGCCCAAAAAGGAAAAGCGATTATTATTTTAAATCCAGCTGATCCTCCAATTATTATGCGCGATACGATTCATGCTTTAGTAGAAGAAGGAAAGGAAGCTGGAATTATAGCTTCTATTAATAAAGTCGTACAGTTAGTTCAAGAGTACGTTCCAGGATATCGAATGCGTGGCAATCCTGTATTCGATGGTCGAAAAGTGTCTGTCTTTATTGAAGTGGAGGGAGCTGGGGATTTCTTTCCGCCATATTCAGGGAACTTAGATATTATGACCGCAGCTGCTGCAAAGGTTGCGAATGAAATAGCGAAAAAACAATCGACATTTGTCTAATTATAGTTATAGGAGATGTGGTGAGATGAAACGCGATCTTCATATTTTGGATGTAACATTGCGAGATGGCAGTCATTCGATGAAACATGCTTTCACAGAAGAACAAGTACGACAAGTAGCAAAAGGGTTAGATCAAGCTGGTGTGGAATATTTTGAAGTATCGCATGGAGATGGTCTTGGAGGATCTTCTTTACAATATGGTCTTTCAAACGTGAATGAATTAAAGCTGATTGAAGCAGCAGCGGAAGAAGCAAAGCGGGCCAAGATTTCGGTTCTTCTTTTACCGGGAATTGGGATTCAAGAAGATCTTGAAAACGCTGTGAAGGCTGGAGCAAAAATGGTTCGCGTGGCAACCCATGTGACCGAAGCTGATGTAGCTAAGCAACATATTCAATTAGGGAGACATTTAGGATTAAAAACAGTAGGTTTTTTGATGATGGCGCACATGGCTCCTGTTGAGAAATTAGTAGAGCAGGCTAAATTATTTGAAAGCTATGGAGCGGAAATGATCTATGTTACCGATTCAGCTGGCGCTTTACTTCCACATGAGGTCAAAGAGAGAATTCAAGCACTTAAACAAAGCATTTCAGTAGATATCGGTTTTCATGGACATAATAATCTTTCCTTAGCCATGGCAAATACAATGGCGGCTGTTGAAGCTGGAGCTACTTATATAGACGGAAGTTTGCGATGTCTAGGAGCTGGAAGTGGCAACACACAAACGGAAGTGATGGTAGCAGTGTTTGATCGTTTGAACTATAAAACGGGTGTTGATTTATATCCTATTATGGATGTGGCTAATCATGTTGTAGCAAAATTCATGCCTCGTCCACAAGAGATTACAGGTTCTAGTCTTATTATGGGATACTCGGGTGTGTATTCAAGTTTCTTATTATTTACAGAAGATGCAGCTAAAAAATTCGGTGTAGATGAACGGGATATTTTGGTAGAACTTGGAAGGATGAGAGCTGTCGGGGGTCAAGAAGATTTGATTTATGATGTGGCACGAGAGCTGGCTAATCGAAAACATTCCGTCATTTAAGAAGAAAAGAGGTGCTAAATATGATTAAAACAAACGTCATCGATCATATTATTGACACATTATACAATGCAGAAAGAAATCGGATCGAGGTAACAAAGTTCGTTGATGAATTTCCAGAACTAGATCTTACATTAGCTTATGAAATACAAGATCAATTAATAGAAAAGAAGTGTCAAGAAGAACGAACGGTGATTTCTGGACGGAAGCTTGGTTTAACGAGTCGAGCTAAACAACAGATGATGGGTGTACACGAACCTTCTTATGGGGTTCTTTTAGAAAATATGCAATTAGCAGAAGGAGAACCCATTTCTTTAGCTCCTTTTATTCATCCAAAAATTGAGCCTGAAATAGCCTTTGTGTTTAAGAAAGAAATTAAAGGACCGTTTGTCTCTGTCACAGACGTATTAGAAGCAACTGCTTACATAGCTCCGGCCATGGAAATTATCGATAGTCGTTATTTAAATTTCAAATTTACCCTTCCAGATGTCATCGCAGATAATTCCTCTTCATCCCGTTATTTAGTAGGAAACAAACAGTATAAAGTCGAGGATGTTGACCTCCGCTTAATGGGAATGGTGTATAGAAAGAATGGAGAAGTAGTTGCTACAAGTGCTGGTGCTTCTGTAATGGGGCATCCAGCTAGAGCTATTGCTTGGATGGCCAATCAGTTAGTAAAGAAAGGGCAAACCATTAAGCCTGGAGAAATTGTTTTAAGTGGTGCACTATCGGAAGCGTTCATGATTTCACCTGGAGATCATTTCTCTGTTAGCTTTGACGGGTTAGGATCATTAGAAGCTACTTTTTTAACAGAATAGAAGGGAGTTTGAAGTATGCCATTTATTCAAATTAAGATTCTTGAAGGTCGCCCTCCAGAAAAAAAAGAAAGATTAATTCGTGAAGTGAGTGATTTAGTAGCAGATGTGTTAGAAGCACCGGTTGAAAATGTGCGGGTACTGATTGAAGAAATGCCTGCGGCTCATTGGGGCATTGCAGGGGAATCTGTAAAGAAAAGAAAAGAAACTTCATCGATAAAGGGGTGAGTAGGATGTCAAAAATTCAAACACATATAAAAGAAGTGAAACTTTTTATTAATGGTGAATATGTAGAGTCGAGTAGTCATTCTATCTTTGAAGTGAAAAATCCTGCAACACAAGAAATTATTGCAACTGCGCATGAAGCAAGTTATGAAGATGTAGATCGAGCTTGTCGTGCGGCAAGAAAAGCGTTTGAAGAAGGTCCATGGCGAACTATGTCTGTAGCAGAGCGTTGTAGTAAAATTCGTAGAATGGCTGAAATTATTCTTGAAAGAAAAGAAGAGTTGGCAAGGTTGGAAGCTTTGGACGTCGGTAAGCCTTATCATGTAGCCTTAGAAAGAGAGATTCCAAGGGCAGCTGAAAACTTAAGCTTTTTTGCTAATTTTATGGAACAGCAAGGTGGAGAAACATATCCAATGGGCGAAGAGTTCTTAAACTACACTCGTTACGAGCCGGTAGGTGTGGCAGCTCTAATTACTCCATGGAATTTACCATTCATGTTAACTACATGGAAGCTTGGTCCATGCTTAGCCGCTGGAAATACAGCTGTTATTAAACCGGCGGAGACGACGCCGCTGACTGTTTCTTTACTTGGTGAAATTGCAAAAGAAGCTGGAATTCCAGATGGAGTTGTCAATGTTATTCAAGGATTTGGACCTGATTCTGCAGGCGAGTATATGACCGATCATCCCGATGTTGATTTGATTTCTTTTACAGGAGAAACGTCTACAGGAAAGGCGATTATGAAGACAGGAGCGAATTCCCTGAAGCGAGTGGCGTTTGAATTAGGAGGAAAAGCAGCTAATATTGTGTTTGAAGATGCGAATTTAGATAAGGCGATTCCTGTATCGATTCAAGCAGCTTTTATGAATTCTGGTCAAGTATGTTTAGCAGGCTCTAGAATTCTCGTACAACGATCAATTCTAGATGAATTTGTTGAGAAGTTTAAACAAGCAGCCTCCGAATTAAAAGTCGGTGACCCGCAAGATGTTGAAACAAAGATGGGACCTGTTGTAAGTGAAGAACACTATAAGAAAGTAACAAGTTATTTAGAAATTGCGAAAGAAGAGAATGCTACTTTAGTATTCGGTGGAAAGCGACCTGATCTCCCAGATTATTTAGAAGAAGGGTATTATTTAGAACCTACTATATACATTCAAGAGAATCCAAATGCCCGTATTTGTCGGGAAGAAATCTTTGGGCCAATTGTCACGTTAATTCCATTTGATACAGAAGAAGAGGCGTTAGAAATCGCGAATAATACGGATTATGGATTGAATGGCGTTGTATGGACAGATAACCTACAAAGAGCACATCGTATTTCACATCATGTTCGTGCAGGTACGATTTGGGTGAATTGTTGGTTTGTCCGCGATTTACGCGCACCATTTGGCGGATTCAAAAAGAGCGGTATCGGTCGTGAAGGTGGACATCACAGTCTTGAGTTCTTTACGGAAGCAAAAAACATTTGTATTGCGTTGAAATAACCATTAGAAATCAACAGCGTTCTATAACTTAATGAAAAAATCCGAGGAGAAATTTACATTCTCTTCGGATTTTTTGCCTGTCCATCATTAATTTAATTCCTTTGCAATATATGAAGAATATACCCATCCGATTGTGCCATCCGCCAATTGAACTTTATACCACTTCTTTGAGCTGTCCATCGTTAAAGTTCCATTTTCATTAAGAACTAAGTGGACATACGTATTTATATCTAGTGCAGTAATGATATCAGTTGAAGTGCTTGGACCTTTTCTGACTTTTAGATCATTTGCTGTTGTTCTACCTAAGTTTTGAACAGAGATATACTTTTTATACTCTACAAAGTTAACATCATTGGTCCAGTAAATCTTATCTTCTACCATAACTTTTACCCAATAGTCATTCGCTTTTTCAAGTAAAGTAAAAGTAGAGCCTTTCTTTAGTGTTAATGCACGATCATTAGCCCCTTTGCTGCTAGAGAGGACTAAATCTTGATTGGCTTTTGCTTGGATGTTGTCCGGGAAAATATCGCTGCCAATTGGAGTAGCTGGTGATTCTTGAATCTCTTTATTAACTGCTGCTTTGCTGTAATAGGATTTATCATATGGCAAAATGGCTTGCATATGCCTTGCGATTCCTTTTCCCCAGTTTGGATCACTTGCATAATAGAAGTTCATTCCCTCACTATTAGCATCTAACCGTTTATTATTCAAATCTTTGGTACTGAAGCCGAGATAAGCCCCTTTATAGCGGAAGCCTCCAGAAACTTCATTCAAGTACGTAGCTTTCATTTGTTGTGCAATGTACATAATATTCTCATCGATGGAAGGGAAGCGATACGATGCGATATATGGACTGGCATCATATGAACCAAAACCAAATAGATTATTTTTGCCTAACGAAATTTGAGAAGTACCAAAAGCACTTTCATGGATTGCATGGGCAGCTAGGTAAAGAGCATTCACACCATATTTATTTCCTGCCTCAATGAATACTGAACCTTTTCCTGTTAACACGCTGACTTGTCCATGAGATTTATAATTCTTTTCAATATAGTCATCAATTTGATTGGCTGTAACGAGTGATTTTGTACGTAAATCTATGAATTGATAACCTTCTCTACCATTCATTGGATCACCCGTTCTCACTTGTTTTAATATATCGCTAGAAACATAACCTATATTTCCTGCGTTGTTTACTTGATACCATCCATTAGATGTTTTTTTTGTTGCGACAATGATTGTGTCTTTCGATATCGTATTTACAACAGATGAAGCCGCATCAGGCTTTTGATGTAAGCTTACATCTAGTGTTGTCACAAATGTAGTTTCTGGGATTATTTCCTCTGTTATGTCTATGTCAGAAGAGGAATCGTTACGTACATCTTGGCTATTGATATATACATCTTGATTATTATACGAAATACGATACCATGTTTCGCCAAGACTATTCTCTACCTTCTGCGTAGAAGCAAATTTATTATTGGCAGCAATGGTAGCTATTTTCTCTTTTGTAGAGTCAGCAGCGGCATATAGATTAGCTTCTTTTGTTGTTATGTAGAAAGTTTCGCTAGTGTCTGTATACGTATAGGTGATTTCATCAACGTATTCAGAAAAATCCCCAATGTAAACATATCCTGTTTTTCCGGCATATTTTACACTATACCAATCTCCAATTCTCTTACTAGAAGAAATAATGGCATCCTTAGGGACTTGGACTAGTTTTTCATGGGCATTTCCGTAAAATTTATACAAAAATGTGTCTTTTTTTGCCTTATATTTTTTTTCTGAAAAAGAAGTGAAGGTGTTTTTCTTCACATTACTGCTATTTACGTACATGGTTTTTCCCTTATAGGCAATACGATACCATGTTTGCCCCGTACTATTAATGATCTTTTGTTTTGAATAAAAGCCGTTATTACTTGAAACGGTTGCCACTTGTTTTTTCTTTGTGTCAGGTGTGGAGTATAGGCTTGTTTGTTTTTGAGTGAAAAAGTAGGCTGTTTTGATCGTTGAATATTGATAATACTCTTTTAAATACTTATTGCTGACCCAGCCTGTCTTCGTTATATTTTTTCCTTTCGATTTGTATGTATAAGATACTTTAGACCATGTCCCTTTCTTTTGAGTAGACGTGACTATTTTTCCTTTTGGAATCGTAAGGATGAGTTTCGTTTTTGTGCTGGCGCTAGCTCGTAAATTTAAGTTAGCTGTTGTTTGATAGGAGGTTTTACTAATTTTTTGAGTAGAACTCGCTTCAACTGCAGTGATTCCTAGTGGCATCATAGATACGGTCGGTACACCTACCAAAATACTTGTTGATAAAACGAGTGCTTTTCCTAGTTTTTTCATTCTTTTCACCTTGCTTTCATAGTAATCTTGCTTCCGTCATAATTATTAAAAAATATAGCGTATATACAATACTTCGGACTTATTATTGAAAGTTATATAGATAGTAAGACCTATTCTGTAACAATATAGAAGACAAAGAGCAGTTAGGGTTTTGATTAAATCGTTCCTTCTATTAAATTACCAAACTTTGGCTTATGTTACTAGTTTTATGGGATATTTTGCTCTTTTTTTAATAATGAGGAGAGGTGAATGAATAGGACAAGACAAAGAGGATGGATCAAAAGTATCTACATTTGATTCACCCTCTTTTTATAATGGTTTTGTTACGGAACAATAATATCCATTAAAATAGCACGGCCATTTTTAACTTTGACAATCGCTACTGCTGGTTTAGTGGAGGTCACAGATTCGATCTCTTCTGCATCTTTTTTGGGAGCGTAGTAATTATCTAGATTGTATTGAATATGAAATGATTCCGGAGGCGTGGCTTGCATTTCATATGGAATATTTAAAGTGCCTTTTAGATAAACGCCGCTTGATGGTTTCTTGTTTGTCACCTTTTTGACGATGTAAATATTGTCGCTTCCTTTTTCTAATTGAACAAATACAGGAAGTATATCGCCTTCTGATTTACGCTTAATTTCTTTGACAACAGAGTCAGATAATTGTTCTGGCGTCACTTGTTCAATTTCATAATACAAAGTAACATAACTGCCGCGAAATAAATCGGTCGGATCGATGGGCTCGGTTTTTAATCGAATTTCTTCTCCTGTTAAAGAGGTCCATGTAGGTGGAATTGCTAATCCAATTAAGAGTAAAACGGGAATCGAAAAGACTAGTATTCGCATAAAAAGATTATTCTTCATGATTCGTCTCTCCTTTCTTTCGCTGATGCTCAAAGAAGAAGCCAAAACCGATTAAAATGATGCCTGCGATGATAAAAACAAGCGATTTTGGTAAGAAATCAAAGGAGAAATCTATATAATAGCGTAAGATTAGTGCACAAATAATTGCGATACTAATTAGGCTTCCTTTATTCACAAGATATAACAGGAAAATAAGATAGGCAATCGCAAAGATAATCGAATAATGATACGTAAGAAACAGAGCTGTTATGCCGTGTAGCAGATGACCTTGTAAGTGGGTAATCTTTTGTACTTGTTCCGGAACAGGCAGATAGGCTAGCGCTAATCCGAGTACGAATAAAATCGAAAGAACAATTTGTTCCTCATAAGCACTGATTATTTTCGGCACGAATTCGAATAACAATAAGATGATTGTATTAATCGCTAGTGCATTTAAAGAGAAGGTGAAACGTTTTGGGAAACGAAACTCTTTTAACATCCAGTAAAGAACTGGTAAAAAAATCAGAACGGCAAATGGATAAGCTGTTTCGTCTAAAAACATACTGCCATTTATATAAATGAATAGTAAAAGTGTTGTAAAAAGTAAAATGATTACATCTTTTGAATAATAACCAATAAGTATCGTTCCCAGTGCCCATAGGAGAAAGGAGGTATTAAAATTAATGCTAAGATTAAACATTTGTTCTACAAGGAAAATGCCCGCTCCAAAAATTAATAGTCCAATATAATGGAGGCTTCGAGCTGTTTTGGGATAGGTTGCTTCAAGACGAAGCCCAGCTTGTTGAAACCCAATGATACCAAAAATAATTAAGAAAAACTTAATTCCTTTATGAAAGTACATCCAATTGCTTGCAACGAAACTTAAAACTCCGATTCCTAGAAGTAAAGCCCCAATTGTTAATACAGTCTGAATAAAATTGGATCCCGTTTTTATTTCATAAGTGTTTAAGATTTTCTCTTTTTCTTCAGATGAAATCACTCCTGTTGTTTCAAGGTAGTGCATTTCATGTGATAGAAATTCGTAGTCCTTCTTTTTTACGGCTTTTTTAATCACATCATTCACTCCTTTCATCTTTAATTAGTATATCGGTTCATTTGTAAAAATAGTTCACTTTTGGAAAAATATAAAAAGGTAACTTGTAATGAATAGTAGCATATGCTACATTAAAATCAATGTATGAGATGTTGATAGGTACTATATAATGAATAGTACTAAAAGTTAAAGAAAGAGGTGGTGAGATTGTGAACGTTCAGTTTAAAAAAGGGGTCTTGGAATTATGTGTCCTTGTTTTAGTGGATAAAAAAGATTGCTATGGTTATGAGCTGGTGCAAAAGATTTCTGATCAAATCGAAATTTCCGAAGGGTCAGTATATCCGTTGTTAAGACGATTAACAAAAGAAGAATATTTCACAACGTATTTAAAGGAATCGACAGAAGGTCCGCCACGTAAATATTATGCGTTAACCGATAAAGGCAGGAATTATCTTCACGAGCTTTTAGCCGAATGGGTTCAATTTTCAAATGGTGTGAATCAATTAATAAAAGAAGGTGTAAATCATGAATAAAGAACAGTTTTTACATCAATTACAGTTGTCTTTAAGGAATATATCGGTAGAGGAACGCCAAGAGATTCTACAAGATTATGAGGAATATTTTGCAATTGGTTTAGAGGAAGGAAAGACTGAAGAGGAAATTTCAAAGGCGCTTGGCTCTCCTAAGCAAATTGCGAAAGAGCTAGTAGCTTCTGCGCGCATTGAAAAAGTGGAGCATTCAGCATCTGCCGGAAATATTATGCGTGCTGTTTGGGCGGTGATCGGTTTAGGCTTTTTTAACCTTGTGCTTGTATTAGGTCCATTTATTGGGGTATTAGCTCTTCTTTTTGCCGGCTGGGTTGTTTCCTTATCGTTTATTCTTTCTCCATTAGGTGTACTGTTTAATATAATAATGGGTGATTTTTGGTTGTTTGACGTATTTAGTGCGATCGGATTATGTGGAATCGGTATTTTTGTTGGAATTGGAATGTTCTTTGCAACAAAGGCGTTAACCAAAGGGTTTATTCGCTATTTACAATTTAATGTATCGCTTGTAAAAGGAGGGCTGAAGCATGATTAATGTAAAAAAATTATCAATTATCGCTCTTGTTTTGTTAGCAATTGGTGTTGTCGGAGGTCTTTTCACTTATCCTTCAACGATTGAAGCGGATGCAACGATGGAAGAAAAAATAATTAAAGAGGAATTTACGGCCTTGAAGGTAGATAGTGATAATGCAAGGGTAGAAATTATTCCTACAAAAGATTCTGAAGCTAAGATAGAACTCGTGACGAAAGGATACAAAGGGAGCGAATCTACTTTTACAACAGAAGTAGAAGGAGACACCCTTTCCGTTTCCTTTAAATTAAAAGAAAAATGGTTGTTTCGTTTTGGGTTTCATACTCAATCACAGCATTTAAAAATCTTTTTACCGGAAAAACAATATGAAGCTTTTACTATTAAGAACGGAAATGGTGAAGTTCAAATTGAACAAATGAAGGTAAATAATCTACAAGTGAAAATAGTAAATGGAGAGATAGAATTAGATACGATTGTGGCTAAGCGCGTGGATGTTGAGTCAACGAACGGTGAAATTTACTTACAAGGTGTAGAAGGAGATATTATTGGATCTACAACGAATGGTGAAATTTTAGTTGAAACGAAAGACTTGGATCGCAGGATGCAATTAACGACTACGAACGGAGAGATTATCGTTCGAACAGAAAAGGAACCGACCAACACAACATTTGATGTGGAAGTTACTAATGGAGATATTAATATTCTCGATAAATATGAAGGATCTACGACCATTGGGAAAGGGAAATATGTTATAAAATTAAAGACTACTAATGGTGAAATTACAGTTGCAAAATTGAGGTAGATAATCACTTTTAGACGAAAAGACCGACCGATGAAGGTCGGTTTTTTTCGTTATGCAGCTTTTTGTTTCGCGGAATTATGATAATAACGGTTAAGCCATGATCCGTAAAAGGATGCTAAAACTTGTTGGAATAGAGTACCGAGAATAACAGGTACAGCAACGGCAGCTGGGAAATAGGCAACAGCTAGAACAGCTCCTGCTGCGATATTTCGCATGCCGCCTGTATACATAACACTGATAATTTCTTCCTTCTCCCATTTTAAGAACTTCGCAATCATCCAAGATAGAAGATAACCTGAAAAGGCAATAAGCAAGACCATGATGGCCATTTTAATAAGCTTGGCATCGACTTTACTTAAATAAGGAGCTACTTTTGTGCTGTTTAATGTTACACAAACACCGATAGCCATTTTTGAAAAAGGGGCTAGCTTTGGACCAAGAACCGGCTTGATTTTTCCTTTTGTTGCTTGGTTAAGCAGCATAGCCATTACAGAAGGAATAACGACCATGCCGATCATCCCTTTCATTAAGGCCATTGTATTCATCTCAACTGTTGTACCACTGAAGAAAGCAACACTATATGGAACGATAATTGGTGATAATAAAGTGTCAATTAATACAATTGTAAGCGCTAAAACTGCATTTCCTTTGTAAATGGTGATCCAAAGTAAGCTAGTTACTCCAGTTGGAATGACGACACCTAACACTAATCCTGTAACCGTTAAGGAATCTCCAGGAAACACTAAATGTCCAAGTGTCCATGCCCAAACAGGCATAATGATGTGAAGAACTCCGAGTACAACAAGAATCGGCATTGGATTAGTTGCAACGTTCTTTAATGATTTGAAATTAGAACCCAGACTTCCTGTGAACGTAATAAAGGCAAAAATCCAAGGAACGAGGAAGGCATAGGATTCTAAATAATAAGCGAAGATTACACCGAGTACAACACTTGCTGGTGTAATGACAGGCATCGCTTTTTCAAGAAAACGATTTAAACTCTGTAACAAGCGAGTCCCACCCCTGACAATATATATGAAGAAAAAAGGAAGTTGCCCTCGTGAAATATTTCTTCTTTCAGACCAAGTTTACCATACCCATCTTATAATGCTAGGTCAGAATAGTAGATAGTGAGAATGGAATTACTTCCTGTTTATTATTTTTATGGTCTTGTCTCCAGAGAATGTTTGAAAAATCAAAGGAATAGCAAAAAGGGAAACAAAGTGAGACAAAACGAGACAGCCGTCCCGTTTTGTCTCACTTTGTTTTTATTAAAAAACTACATTCCTCTTTAATTTTAAGCTTTTTCACGTTGGCACATTACTTGCATTAATCTTTAGTGAATCAACATTAAGGAGGCTGGAAAATGGAAACGATCCAAAATAAAGAAGTGCAGTTATCTCAGGAAAAAGCGTATTGGATGTATAAAAAAATGTTAGAAATCCGTCAATTTGAAGATAAAGTTCATGAGCAATTTGCAAAAGGGATTTTGCCAGGCTTCGTTCATTTATATGCGGGAGAGGAAGCTGTAGCTGTTGGGGTTTGTGCCCACCTTAATGAAAAAGATAGTATTACAAGCACTCATCGTGGTCATGGTCACTGTATTGCAAAAGAATGTGATTTAAATGGGATGATGGCTGAAATTTACGGCAAAGTAACTGGGCTGTGCAAAGGAAAAGGCGGCTCCATGCATATTGCTGATTTAGATAAAGGAATGTTAGGGGCGAATGGCATTGTTGGAGGAGGCTTTCCTCTTGCTTGTGGTGCAGCCTTAACTGCTAAGTATAAAAAGACCGACAATGTAAGCGTTTGCTTCTTTGGCGATGGTGCCAATAATCATGGGACTTTCCATGAGGGGATTAATCTTGCGGCGATTTGGAAGCTACCTGTTATCTTTATTGCGGAAAACAATGGATATGGAGAAGCGACTCCATTTAGCTATGCTTCTAGTTGTAAAACGATAGCCGACCGGGCAATTGGCTATAATATCCCTGGTGTTCGCGTGGATGGAAAAGATGTTATGGCTGTTTACAAGGCGGCAGAAGAGGCGGTTCAAAGGGCACGAAGAGGAGAAGGGCCGACATTAATTGAATGCGTAACGTATCGAAATTATGGCCACTTCGAGGGAGATGCTCAGAAATATAAAGTAGAACAAGAGAAGAAAGAACATAAGCAAGAGAAAGATGCCATTGTACAATTCAGAAACTATTTATTAGATCAGCAGCTCTTGTCTGAAAAAGAATTGATTTCACTTGAAAAGTCAGTAGAAGAGGCCATTGAACAAGCGGTGAAGTTTAGTGAAGAAAGTCCTTACCCAGAGGCAGCGGATCTATTAAAAGATGTATATGTATCCTATTAAACATTGAAAGGGAGGAATGGGGAATATGAGTAGAAAAATTAGTATGTCTCAAGCGATTAATGAAGCGATGGCGATTGCAATGAGAAGGGATGAAGATGTCATTCTCATGGGGGAGGATGTAGCTGGCGGTGCAGAAGTCGATCATCTACAGGACGATGAAGCATGGGGCGGTGTATTAGGAGTTACAAAGGGGTTAGTGCAAGAATTTGGTCGAGAGCGAATTTTAGATACACCGATTGCGGAGGCTGGTTATATGGGAGCAGCGATGGCAGCTGCTTCTACTGGGCTGCGTCCGATTGCTGAGCTTATGTTTAATGACTTTATTGGGAGCTGTTTGGATGAAGTCTTGAACCAGGGCGCCAAATTCCGCTATATGTTCGGAGGGAAAGCACAGGTGCCGGTTACAGTCCGTACGATGCATGGCGCCGGGTTTAGAGCAGCTGCTCAACATTCACAAAGCTTATATGCGTTGTTTACGAGTATACCAGGATTGAAAGTAGTTGTACCATCTACACCTTATGATGCGAAAGGGTTGTTGCTTGCAGCAATTGAGGATAATGATCCTGTCATCTTTTTTGAAGATAAGACGCTTTATAATGCGGTAGGTGAAGTACCAGAGGGCTATTATACAATTCCGCTTGGAAAAGCAGAGATCAAGAGAAAAGGTTCAGATTTGACTATCGTTGCAATTGGAAAGCAAGTTCAAACGGCTCAGCAGGCTGCAGAACAGTTGGCTAAGAGAGGGATTGAAGTGGAAATCGTCGACCCACGCAGTTTATCACCTCTAGACGAGGATACAATTCTTTCTTCTGTTGCCAAGACGAATCGATTGATTGTAATAGATGAGGCAAATCCAAGATGCAGTATAGCTACTGATATTGCGGCATTGGTTGCGGATAAAGGCTTCGATACGCTTGATGCTCCAATCAAACGAATTACGGCACCGCATACGCCAGTACCATTTTCTCCACCGTTAGAAGATATTTATTTGCCAACACCAGAAAAAGTAATCAAGGCTGTATCGGAGCTATTAGGAGAACCATCTATTCTTGGAGTCTAAGAAAAACATAAGGCACTAATTTATTAGTGCCTTATGACTAAGTAAAGGGAGGAATGCAGTATGGCAGTAGAAATAGTAATGCCTAAATTAGGTATGGCTATGAAAGAAGGTGTCGTTTCCGAATGGAATAAGGGAGTGGGAGATTCTGTCGAAAAGGGTGAATTAATTGCTAGTATTAATTCCGAAAAAATAGAAATGGACATTGAATCCCCGGCAGAAGGAACATTACTAAATATTGCTGTACCAGAAGGGCAAGGTGTTCCGCCTGGAACGGTAATTTGTTATATCGGCAATACAGATGAGAAAGTAGTGACGAAGGCGTCCAATATTCAGACAAACAAAGTAGAAGATGAACAAATTGAAACATCCAACATTCCAGAACCATCAAGTCTTCCGGTTAGTAAAACGAATGATCGCGTAAAGATTTCTCCGGTTGCACGGAAAATTGCACAGGCTGCTAATCTTGATATTAGTAAAATTCAAGGTACTGGACCAGGAGGACGAATTACGAAAGAAGATGTACAGGAAGCCATTAAGAAACTAGAATCAAAGCCGTTAATTCAAGAAGAAAGAACGATTTCTCCTCAAGCATCTGTAGAGAGGAGAAAAGAAATGTCTGTTATTGGCATGCGTAAAGTCATTGCTGCACGTATGAAGGATAGCTTACAAAATAGTGCTCAATTAACGATTACGCTAAAAGCTGATGTAACAGATTTAATTCAATTACAGAAGCAATCTGCAAAAATTATTCAAACCGATAATGAAAATAAAATTACTATCACAGACTTTATTGCTAAAGCCGTTATACTTTCATTACAAGAGCATCCGCAAATGAACAGTGCTTATATAGATGAAACAATTCATTTGTTTGAGTCTGTTCATCTTGGTATAGCTGTCGCTTTGGAAAAAGGGTTAGTTGTTCCAGTGATAAGAAATGCGGAAGCTTGTACAGTTCGGCAGCTAGCGAAAAAAGGAAAGGAACTTGCTAAGCGCGCTCGTGAAGGTCAGCTTCCTAGCGAAGAAATGACTGGTTCTACTTTTACAATTAGCAATCTTGGTTCATACGGTGTTGAGTATTTTACCCCGATTTTGAATACACCTGAAACAGGAATTCTAGGGGTAGGCGCCGCTTATGATGCTCCTGTTTATATTGGAGAGGAATTGAAACGAAGAACTCTTTTGCCGTTGAGTTTAACGTTCGACCATCGCGTACTGGATGGAGCGCCGGCTTCAGCCTTTTTACAAACAGTGAAACGATATTTAGAACAGCCATTGACGATGCTTTTATAGAAAGGGGGAAGCGATTCTATGAGACCAATAGCCGTTATAGGAGGTGGGCCTGCTGGGTATGTAGCAGCAATTACTGCTGCCCAGCAGGGACAAAATGTACTGTTAATAACAGAGGGGCCCTTAGGAGGAACTTGTTTAAATGAGGGGTGTATGCCAACTAAATCTTTATTGGAAAGTGCCGATACGTATGAATTGGTCAAAAACGCAGAGAATCTAGGAATTCGTCTTTCTTCTAAGTCCATTGAGATAGAGTGGAGTGTCGTACAACAAAAGAAAGAGGAAATTGTTAGAACGCTTGTTCAAGGTATTCAATATTTAATGAAAAAGAATAAAATTCGCCTTATCCAAGGAAGCGCATCTTTCATAACAAATCAACGATTAAGGATTAACAATGGTGAACAACAAGAAGAAGTCGAAGTAAGTAAAGTCATTGTCGCTTCCGGGTCAGAACCAATCTCTCTACCATTTGCCCCGTTTGATGGAGAGTGGGTGATTCATAGTGGTCAAGCGATGTCTCTTCCATCGATTCCTTCTTCTCTTTTAATTATTGGAGGAGGTGTAATTGGCTGCGAGTTTGCTAGTATTTATAGCAGGATGGGAACGAAGGTTACGGTAGTTGAAATGGGAAAACAACTATTACCGAGTGAAGATCCAGATATTGCTGAAATATTACATAGGAAATTGGCGGATGATGGTGTTACTATTCATACCTCCACCTCTGTAACAGATTTGAACGTAGATAAAAAGCAAATCCTTATACAGTTTCAGGATGGTACTATTCAAGATTTGCAGGCGGATTATGTACTTGTTGCAATTGGAAGGAAACCAAGAGTACACGGCTTAGGCATAGAGGGAATTGGAGTGGATTTCTCTAAGCAAGGAATAGCTGTCGATGAATATATGCAAACTAATATCCCTTCTATTTATGCTTGCGGAGATGTGATCGGTGGAATTCAGCTTGCGCATGTCGCTTTTCACGAAGGCAGAGTGGCCGCTCTGAATGCCTGTGATCAAGCTGAAATAGTAAATTATCGTGCAGTCCCTCGCTGTATTTATACTTCCCCTGAGATTGCTAGTGTAGGTTTGACGGAAGAACAGGCGAGACAGCAATATGGAGATATTAAAGTAGGAGAATTTCCGTTTTCCGCAAATGGAAAAGCACGAATTTCTAATGAAACGATTGGAAAAGTAAAGGTTTTAGTAGAACCTCAATACAATGAGATACTTGGCATTTCCATTGTAGGTCCTCATGCAACGGAATTAATTGGCCAAGGAACGATTATGTTACATGCCGAGATCACGACAGATGTGCTGGAAAACCTTATAATGGCTCATCCTACATTGTCCGAATCAATTCACGAAGCATTGCTTAGTACGAGCGGGCATGCTGTACATGTTTGATTGATAATCCTTATTTTAAGGGGGAATTGATATGGTTACTAGTCAAAGAATCGCGATTGTGACTGGCTCAGGTCGTGGGATCGGTCGTGCTATTGCGTTACGTCTAGCCCAGGATGGATTAAATGTGGTAATAAACGATGTTAATTTAGATAACGCCGAATCTGTAGTAAATGAAATTAAGGAACTTGGCCGTGAAAGCTTCGCTGTTCAAGCTGATGTTAGTAACAGAAATGAAGTTTTTCATATGGTTAATCAAGTTGTTGAGCGTTTTGGACAATTAGATGTTATGGTTTCGAATGCAGGAATTGCTCAAATCAAACCTTTACTCGAGGTAACGGAAGAGGATTTGAATCAAATATTTAATATAAATGTGAACGGTGTTCTATATTGTCTTCAAGCTGCTGCAGAACAGATGAAGAAACAAAAAGGTGGAAAGATCATTAATGCAGCTAGTATCGCGAGCTATAAAGGATTCAGCCTGTTAGGTACCTACTCGGCTACTAAATTTGCTGTTAGAGGTCTTACGCAGGCTGCAGCACAAGAGTTGGCACAGTTTGGGATTACGGTGAATGCCTATTGTCCGGGAATTGTCGGCACACAAATGTGGGATTTAATCGATGAGAAAATGGGACATTATATGGGTCTAGAAAGAGGAGAGGCATTTAAAAAGTTTTCTGAATCGATTACACTTGGGCGATCTGAGACACCTGAAGATGTTGCGAAGTTTGTGTCTTATCTTGCTTCAACAGACTCGGATTACATGACAGGACAAGCTGTTATGATTGATGGTGGAGTCATTTTTTCATAGAAAAATAAGATATAAATTAAAATCAAACTTGTATTTTCATAGAGAGCTTCACGTTTAATTTTTTACGTGAAGCTTTTTATTATGAACTTCTTTTGAATTAAAATGGTAAAATATTGTAGGTATGTACATAATCTCATATAATAGTAGAATAAGCCTCTATAACAAATACTCATTTTATACTCCATATTTTTGCATTAATTAATACCACTCAATTCGTATTGCCAACGTTTATCAAATGATTAGAGGAGGATATATGCTAGCATCTACTTCTACTTTTAATAATTTGAGTACATGGAAACGTTTCATTAGTGAAGGGGTTCTCGATTCGGCACGTTTAAATAAGCAAATTGAGGAATCCTGGTACCGCTGCAGACAAGAACAAGTGAATCCGTATTTAAGGGAAGGTAACTATGTTTTAACGAATGAGTTATTAACCGCACAAAGAGAAAAAAACGCATTGCTCATGGAAATGGCGTTACCCCATTTGGCAAGAGTGAACCCGTTGATTAAGGAATCTGGAATGATGGCATTATTAGTTGATTCAGATGGATATGTCTTATCTCTTTCGGGAAATGAAAAAACATTGGATGATGCGAGAAAAATCAATTTTGTAGAAGGGGTGCGCTGGACAGAGGAAGAAGTAGGAACAAATGCTATTGGAACAGCCTTGCAAACGGGAGAAGCAGTGATGATCAGTGGGATGGAACATTATGCTATTGCCTCCCATAAATGGAGTTGTTCAGCTATGCCCATTTATAATGAACAAGGCATCGTGATGGGGGTTATCAATCTTTCGTGCCCTGTTACCCATTCTCACCCGTATATGCTAGGGATGGTTGCCTCTATGGCGTACACAATTGAACAGGAGGTTAAAATACGCTCCTATAAAAACGAACAAGCCTTTATCCAACACGCTATCAAATTGGCGGATTATTATTATAATCGTCATTTTATTGTTTGTGATGAAAATGAAATGATTGTTTCTGCCAGCAAACTAGTTCGGCAAAAGGTTCCTAGGTCCATTGGAATGAGATTGTCAGACTTCTTACAATGTGGATACCAAATTGAGTTGGAAAGTGCTTCGCTCCTCGCGAAAAATATAGAAGCATCAGGAAAATGCTTGTTTTTAGTAGAGAAAGGGGCAAGTGCCTCGAATAGACTGTTTTCTGCTAAAACCTTTCATTTTGAAGGGGAGATAGGAATTAGTGAAACCTTTCAACATACGATCAAACAAGTAAAACAAGTGGCATCGACAGAAGCTAGCGTTTATTTATTCGGAGAAACAGGTGTGGGCAAAGAGCTTGTTGCTAGGGCGATTCATGAAAATAGTTCACGCAAAAATGGGCCGTTTATCGCGCTAAATTGTGGAGCTATTCCAAAGGATTTAATGGAAAGTGAACTGTTTGGTTATGTGGAAGGCGCCTTTACAGGCGCGAAGCGTCAGGGATATAAAGGGAAGTTTGAACAGGCGAATGAAGGGACTCTGTTCCTTGATGAAATTGGTGAAATTCCGCCGGCCATGCAGGTGGCATTATTGCGCGTCTTACAGGAAAGAAAGGTAGTCCCGCTTGGAGGAAATAAAGAAATTCCCTTAAATATTCGTATTATTACCGCCACACATCGTAACCTAAAAGAGCTGGTTAACGAGGGAACCTTCCGCCAAGATTTATATTATCGTTTAAATGTCTATCCTATATATATTCCTTCTTTAAGGGAAAGAAGGGATGACTTTCCTTTTATCGCTTCTTATATTTGTCAACAAAACAACTGGAACCTTCCATTAACAGAAGAACTATTAGATAAATTGCAAAATTATCATTGGCCGGGGAATATAAGGGAACTGCAGAATGTTCTGCAACGGTTATCTATTTTACTTTTAGATGAAGGGGTCGATTATCAGGAATTAATACATTCTATGTATTCGCTTGGTATTCTCCAACAACCAGAGGAACAAGTCTCGATGGAGGTTGTGAATTTAGAAAATCAGCTAACCATTCGGGAGAGAATACAAAGAGACTTAATGCTTGAAGCGTTGCAAAGAACCAAAGGGAATGTTACAGCAGCAGCAAAATTAATAGATATTCCAAGAAGTACATTTTATAAACGACTTCAGAAATATGGTCTATAGAATAATGGAAGAGTAAAAGCCGTGATAAACTTTATTACGGCTTTTTTACATTGTGTAATTGTAAGTGACGGTTAGATTTTTAGTGTGTACAATAAAGGTTGCGAAATATTGTTGAAATAGGATGTGCTAATAGATGAGAACGATTGATTCTTTTGAAGTTTTAGATGGAAAAGCGATTAAGTATTTGGATGTTTTTGGCGTGCAAAATGATATCGCTCTTAAGAGTAAATATGAGGGGAAAACATATTGGATTTATGATTACTACTGCATGCATCCGAATTGTAAGTGTGATGAAGTGTATCTAGAGTTTCTAGAAGAACAGAAAGGGAAAGAAACAGCTGGTCAGCACTTTGGGGTGCGAATTTCGTTTGCAGATGAATCATTTGTTATTGAAGATTATAATTTTTCGAAGCAGAAAGCCACGGAAATTATTGAGGATACGTTGAAATATAGCAAAGATGCTATTGAATTATTTAAAGTACGCTATGCTCAGATGAAAGAAAAAGGAACACAAATCATTGTTGACCAAGCAAAGGCTGCCCGTCAACCGGTCGTTAATGGAGATGTAACAGGCAGAAATGAACCATGTCCATGCGGCAGCGGAAAGAAATATAAGAAATGCTGTGGCAAAGCATAAAAGAGGTGAGGAACAGAAACTTTAGGGTTTCTGTTTTTTTATGGACTTTATTAAGTGAGAAAATGAGCTCCCTCTATATCTAATATCAATAGGGGAGATGGTTTCAACTTTTCAATAGAATAAAGGATGAACTTATTATGAAAAACAGGGACTTTTACAGTTTCTGTTTTTCTTTTTGACTTTTATATATAGGAATGATTTCAATAAAAAATATAGAAGACGATTTTTATTGAAATCAATAACAAACTAATATATACTAACTTACATAAAGTAACTAATGGAAATGAGGAATGAACTTTCATAGCAAGCCTCATACGTATGTTGGGCAAGTACATTTATTAGTGAGTGATTTAGAACGGAGCATCACATTTTATAAAGGGATGATTGGTTTTCAAGTATTAGAGCAAACAAAGAATCAGGCAGTATTAACGGCGGATGGAACAACACCGCTATTAACAATTGAGCAGCCAGAGGGAGTGCAGCCGAAGCAGCCGCGTACAACAGGGTTATACCACTTTGCACTTCTTTTACCTAATAGAAAATAGTTAGCGAAAGCACTTCTGCATCTGTTACAAAATCGTTACCCGATGCAAGGGGCTTCTGATCATTCCGTTAGTGAGGCGCTTTATTTAGCGGATCCGGATGGAAATGGTATTGAAATTTATCGAGATCGTCCAGCTGATATGTGGAATTGGCAAGATGATCAAGTGTTTATGGATACAAGACGTTTAGACGTTGAGAGTTTATTAGCAGAAGCAGAGGGAGAAATATGGACTGGTTTGCCAAAAGAGACAGTTATGGGACATATCCATTTACATGTGGCAGATTTACGGGCTACAGAAGAGTTTTATATACAGGCTCTTGGTTTCGATATTGTTCTTCGTTATGGCCCACAAGCATTATTTACTTCTACAGGTCGTTATCATCATCATATCGGCTTAAATGTTTGGAATGGTGTTGGTGCCCCAGCTCCAAAGACAAATAGTGTCGGGATGAAGTATTTTACGCTGATTCTTCCAGATGAAGAGGCACGAGTGGAGACTGTAGCAAGACTTCAGCAGCTAGGTGCGTATGTCGTAGAAAAGAACGGTATTGCAATTACGAAAGATCCCTCAGGAAATGAGATTCATTTATTAGTGTAGGGATAAATCAGCATTGTTAGGCGAAAAAATTAACAGTGTTCTATCAAAAGTTTTTTGAGAAAAAGGGTATCCTTGTATGCAGGTCCTATACTCATTAAATCCAGGTTCAAAAGCCCTCGGCTTTTGAATCTTTTATCTATGATATATATCCAATTATGGTTATTCTTCTTATTATTCATAAAATTTTTATGAAAAGATATTGACTTTCTTATATCGAAGTAGTAATATTTTAATCCTTGTTAAGGAGTGCTAAACAAGCAGATTAGTTCTTTTTAATAGGCCGTAGAGAAATTAGTTCTAAATTAAAGTGTTTTTTATGGTGAGTTGTGTGATAAAAAACATTTTTGAAAAGATGTTGACTTCTTTATATTAAGATAGTAATATTATAATTCCCATTAAGGGATTGAAAGTTAACAAAAATGAATATTTAAGTTACTTTCAAGTTAAATAAAAAAAGTTGTTGACTAATATTGAGACGTTATGTTATGGTAATCAAGCGTCGTTAAGATATGGTTCTTTGAAAACTAAACAAAACAGAAACGCCAACGTTAATTTTTTAAGTGAGCACACACTATAAAAAGTGCAACATGAGCAAGTCAAATTCTATCGGAGAGTTTGATCCTGGCTCAGGACGAACGCTGGTGGCGTGCCTAATACATGCAAGTCGAGCGAATCAATGGGAGCTTGCTCCCTGAGATTAGCGGCGGACGGGTGAGTAACACGTGGGTAACCTGCCTGTAAGACTGGGATAACTTCGGGAAACCGG
>Ga0182737_1000291_pt1 | contig 81719 bp, 76 predicted proteins | sample eDN5th30CBELigOP_FD_128878 | JGI IMG/M metagenome (GOLD analysis project Ga0182737, IMG submission 128878) | Enriched Organic Plus compost microbial communities from Emeryville, California, USA - eDNA 5th pass 30_C BE-Lig OP (version 2) (version 2) ...
AAAAGAGTTGACACTTTATCGGCCAGAATCGGATAATGCAGCCACTCTGCGCCCGTGCGCCGCAATCCGCCGTTCAAAGGAACAAGATACTCATGACATCCGCCGCCAAGAAGTTTCGGGAACTGCTCAACTCCGCCGAATTCATCGTTTCGCCGGGCGTCTACGACGGCTACAGCCTGCGCCTGGTGCAGGCCGCCGGGTTCAAGACCGCCTGCACCAGCGGCGCGGCCCTGTCGAACGCCCTGCTCGGCATCGCCGACATCGGCGTGATGGGGCTGACGGAAAACGTCAATCACTGTCGCATGCTGGCCCGCTCGGTCGACATCCCGCTGACGGCCGATGCCGATACCGGCTACGGCAACCCGGTGAACGTCTTCCACACGGTGCAGATGTTCGAGGAAGCCGGCGTGGCCGGCGTCAACCTGGAAGACCAGGTCAGCCCCAAGCGCTGCGGCCACATGCCCGGCAAGGATGTCATCCCGCTGGAAGAAATGGTGAAGAAAATCGAAGCGGCCTGCCTGGCGCGCCGCGACGATAACTTCGTGATCATTGCGCGCACCGACGCCCTGGCCATCGAAGGCGTCGAGGGCGCCGCGCGCCGCGCGCGGGCCTATGCCGCCGCCGGCGCCGACGTCATTTTCCCCGACGCCGTCAAGACCGCCGACGACATCGGCCGCATCGTCGAAGCGGCGGGCGTGCCGGTCAGCATCAACATGGGGTTCGGCGTGCGCCAGCGTCCCACCACGCCGCTGATCCCCATCCCCGAACTGAAGCGTCTCGGCGTCAAGCGCATCAGCCTACCGCGCATGCTGCCGGCGGCCGCCATCTACGGCATGCGCAGCGCGCTGGAAGAAATGAAGAACGTCATCGCGACCGGCACGCCGGCCCACCGGCCCGATTTGCTGGTCGGCATCGAAGACATCATGGAACTGATGGGCTACGAAGCCATGCGGGCGCTGGAAAAGCGGCTGACCACGCTGGATTGACGGCGCCGGCGCCGTCGCAACGCCCCCGCCGCGGCGGCCTTCAGCAAACGCTGGAAGGCCGGGCATTGCGCATGGCTGGGGGCCGGGCACGCCGCCGCCTGCCTCAGCCCCCGGCTGATCGCCTGCAATTCCTTGATCGTGGCATCGATGTCGTCGGCCTTGGCCGCCAGCACTTGCCGGTCGATCCGCGGCGCGCCGCGCGGCGACAGCATGGCGCGGATTTCATCGATCGACAGCCCGCCGGCCTGGCCCAGCGCGACCGGAGCTTCCCACCGACGACCTGGTACGGATGACACGCCATAACGCGTCGCTTGACCTGGCCAATGGTTCGGTCGTCGCTGTCATGCCCACCACGGTCACGATTTCCCATGGCAGTCGAAGGCTAGTGCCGAATGCTGCTGAGATACCTCTCCACACGACCGTACATATGCCACTCCGAGCCACAGTGCTCAAGGCTTGATCTGCGGCCGCGCTTTCGTTAACGCCGAAAACTTCAGCCGCACCACCCAACGCGATGTCTACTACGCGGCCATTTCCCGGCCCCGCCACCAGACCGAGAGAAACTGATAACTGTGTGCGAGCCCTCGTCTAGCAGAAGAATCAAAACAGCCCCACATTCGCCACGATTTTGTTGATCTTAGCCAGACGGCGGAAAAACGCAGTGGCTCGACCGGGAAAAGCCGTCTCTACTCTTTCACAGATAAGTCCCATTCATTGGCCGCGGCCCGCAGCTTGTCCATTGCAACGTAGAGCAGTCGACGTTCCTTCGCCGTCAGCACACCGAGAAAATGTCTTTGCCGCGCTAGCGCCAACGGCCGAATTTTCGCAATCAGCGCTTGCCCTCTTCTCGTGAGGGCCATCGTCGTGCTGCGTGCATCGCCAGGAGTGTCGGTGATTGCAATTAGCCCCAGCTCGGAAAGGGATTTTGCCGATCTATGAACCAATGCCTTGTTCACTTCCGTCAGTTCAACAACTCGCGCAAAGGTTTGTGACCCCGATTGAAGCACCGCCATAATGCGCCACTCACTGAGACTGACCCCGGCTCTGTCCCGCATGTAACGAGTCCACTGGCGCTCGAAGGCGCTCGACAACTGGTTGACCCGAAAGGTCAAAAAAAGGTCCACGGGCAGCGACCCAGAGTGTTCAAGTTGCTCGAGCGGATCTTGCCATTGAGTAGCTTCCAAAACCGAGTGGCGCATCGTAATCCCGTAATCCGGCCTTCCAAAGCACATTAGTTTATTTGTAAGCAACTTCCCGGTCCACAACCTGGCTGTTACGTAACACACCCCCAATCTTGTTGACTAGTAAACGAAACCCTAGGATACTTGACGAACATCAAGACCAAACGCCCTGAAAGCCACCAGAGACACGCTGAAATGCCCCAGAAAGAAGCGCGCCCTAATTTCCTGCTCATAACGAGCGATCAACATCGCGGCGACGCCTACGGCTTTGAAGGGGCTGGGGTCCACACTCCCCACCTTGATCTAATGGCCAAGCAAGGTACACGCTTCTCATCGTGTATTACGCCGAATGTGGTCTGCCAGCCTTCCCGCGCATCGATACTCACGGGCCTGCTGCCGCTGACTCATGGTGTCCATGACAACGGCATCGAGCTTGATGAGGAACTGGCTGGCCGCGGCTTTGCTGGCTCACTGGGCCGCGCTGGTTACGCGACCACGTTCATCGGCAAAGCTCACTTTTCGACTTATCACACAGAAAAACCTACCAGGCGACCCGAGAACGTCGCAGGGTCCGCACTCTATGGCGAGGACTGGAACGGTCCATACATGGGCTTCGACCGAGCCGAACTGATGCTCATCGGCCATAACTACTGGCTGCCCGATCGAGCGCCCCGCGGCCGCCAATATGAGCAGTGGTATCGCAATGATGGGCTTGCCGATCTCAAGGACGCCCTATACAGGAAGCGCGCTGGAGATGATGGCGGAGCTGCTCAAACGCATCACTCGGCGCTGCCAGTAGCCTGGCATAACTCCACATGGGTAGCTGATCGCACCGTGGAGCTACTACGAGATCATAAGCGCAATGGCAGCAAGCCCTTTTGCGCTTGGGTTTCCTTTCCCGATCCTCACCATCCTTTTGACGCGCCTTTGCCCTGGAGCCTGCTGCACGCGCCAGAAAAGGTTCGCCTTCCTAAGCACCGCACCCGGGATTTCGAGCGCCGCCCCTGGTGGCACCGGGCCGCCGTCGAGACACCACCTGGTCAGAAGGGAGCGATGGGGCGCGTGCGTCGCGAATATTCGCGCATCGAACCTCAAACGGACGACCAACTGCGTCATCTAATCTCGAACTACTACGGGATGATCTCTTTGATCGATCACAACGTAGGTCGGATCATGAGCACACTGGATGAATTAGGTTTGAGCGAGGATACGATTGTTGTCTTTACATCGGATCACGGCGAATGGCTCGGTGACCACGGCCTTATTCTCAAAGGCCCGATGTTCTACGAAGGCCTGCTCAGAGTCGGCATGATTGTGAAGGGACCTGGTGTGCCGGCAGGCAAAGTCGTTGCCGCCCCTGTTTCGACAATAGACCTTGCGGCAACGTTCGCTGACTACGCAAATGTCCCCAATGAGTCCGCTCGCCATAGTTCGACGCTTCGTCCGCTACTAGAGGGCGGTGCTCAGCGCGATTTCGCGTACAGCGAATGGAAACTGGGTCCCGCCCGTTGCGGCGTCGCTCTAGATCTTCGCGCCGTCCGCACGCGGGCAGCAAAGCTGACTCTTGAGATGGATTCTGGCGCAGGTGAACTCTATCTTTTGGACGAAGATCCGAGTGAAATGGTCAACCGCTTCAATGACCCGGTGTGCAAGGGCATACAGGAAGAACTTACCGCGATGATTCACGCGCGTCCCCAGGACATTCGCCATCCACTGCCTCAACCAATCGGCGCCGCCTAACAAATCGGCGCACTTCCATGAAACTGCAACAAGCCGCCAGCATAGGCGACCTACGCCAGATGGCGCGCCAGCAACTTCCGAAGATGGTGTTCGACTACATCGACGGCGCTGCGGGGGAGGAGATCACTGCGCGGCGGAATCGGAAGGCCTTTAAACGCTTTCATCTGAAGCCGAATGGGCTGGTGGACGTCTCAACTCGAAGCGTTAGCACTGAGCTTCTTGGAAGCAAGATTGCCATTCCCGTGGTCATCGGCCCCACCGGGCTAAATGGTGCCTTTTGGCCCGACGGTGATCTGGCGCTCGCGCGGGCAGCAGCTCGGGCAGAGGTTCCATTTGTGCTCAGCACGGCTGCAACCGTTCACCTCGATACCATGTCGAAAACGGCCGGCCCTCTACGCTGGTTCCAGCTATACATGATGAAGGACCGCGGACTTGTCGATGCATTTCTAGAACGCGTGTTTGACAACGGCTTTGATGTTCTGCAACTAACGATAGATACCAGCATCTCGGGGCGTCGTAACCGAGACATCCGCAATGGATTCACGCTTCCATTTCGATGGACGATGAGGAACTTCATGGACAGCGTGGTTCATCCCAGGTGGTCGCTCTCGATGCTGCGCTCAGGCACTCCCATGCTACGGCTTTTCCAGGATATTGCTGGCGATCCGCCCCGAGGCGCCACCATCAGCGACGTCATGCAGCGGCAATTGAGTAGCTCCTTTACGTGGATTGATCTAGGGTGGCTTCGGTCCCGCTGGAAGGGAAAGCTGATTATCAAGGGAATCAGTTCGCCGACACAGGCATGTCGATCAATCGATGCGGGCGCCGATGGATTAGTCGTATCCAACCATGGAGGCCGCCAGCTAGATGGCACCCGTTCGACCATCGAATGGCTGCCGGATATCGTTGCGGCGGTTGATGGCAGGACGACAGTGCTGATCGATAGCGGATTTCGGTCCGGAAATGCCATCGCTAAGGCTATCGCGCTAGGCGCAGATGGTGTCCAACTTGGCCGGGCAACGCTTTACGGACTCGCGGTCGCTGGCCAACGCGGCGTACTGCACGCGCTCGACATACTAAAAAGCGAACTCGACCGTACGATGGCTCTGTGTGGAGCACGTTCCATCAAAGAACTACGCGGCCGTGTCGAAAAGTTGAATTGAGCATCGATAATCCGCGGTGTTCGAGAGGAAGAGCTGGAACGGAATAGCAGAATCTCGCCTGCTGTCAGGGGCGCAGTCCAATTACATCGGAGACAATCTTGAAACGTAGGCAATTCATCTGCGCGACTGTGCTGACAGCGCTTTCAGCAGTTCCCTTATCCGCGGCGGTGTCCCAGCCGGCCCCGCCGAGCAGACTCATCGTAGGCTTTCCTGCTGGTGGTTCAGTTGACACAATCGCCCGCGTCCTCGCTGAACAGGCTCGTGTCGAACTTGGGCTACCGATGATCGTCGAGAATCGTCCTGGCGCGAGCGGAAAGATTGCGTTTGATGCGCTGCAAAACGCGCCGGCAGACGGCGTGACCGTCCTGATTGCACCCGCCAGCGTGATCGAGCTAGGCCCGATGGTCTTGCCTACGCTGAAGTTCGATGCGCTCAAGGATTTTGTGCCAATCGGCAGTCTGGCCGAATATGGCTTCGCCGTCGCGACGGGGCCCATCTCGGGAGCTAAGAACATCGCTTCCTACCAAGCCTGGGCGAAAGCCAATTCTTCCGAAAGCAGCTATGCAACGCCAGGGGTAGGCACTCCTCAGCATTTCTTGGGTGCGCAGTTAAAGAAAGCTCTCGGGATCGAATTGATCCATGTCCCTTATAAGGGTGGCGCGAATTCGATCACCGATGTAATGGGCGGCCAGATTCCCATGCTCATCACGACCGAGCAAGTGGTAATCCCCCACCAGGGGACAGGAAAACTGAGCACCCTGTTTGTCACCTCCAAAAGGCGCAACCCGCTTATGCCAGAAGTACCCACTGCTAGAGAAGTAGGCCTTGGCGAACTAGAATCCATGGATTGGTTCGGCGCATTCGTGAAACCCGGCACTCCTACCGAGAAGGTGGACACATGGAAACGCCAGGTGCGCGCGATAGTCGCTTCCTCCGGCTACGCAGATGCAATGAAGAAACTCGGCTACGGAGTCCCTGAAAGGCAGCCTTCCAATTTTGCTGCGTTGATTACTTCTGAGCGCAGTGCTTGGGCGGAGAGAGTAAAACTTTCTGGATTCAAACACGCCGACTAGTTGCGAAGAGGTTTTACGTTTGAACTCGTGGCCGTCAGCCTCGCGGCAGGGATCTCCTTCGGCGAAGGTCCTCGTTCCAAAAATGTGGATATCCCGAAAGACAGACCTGGACGGCGCCCCCGCTTGCGCGGGCGTCCTGCGGGAATGCGAGCAGGCCCTGCGCGCCGTGGCGGATCCGGAAGCGGCCAGCGCGCTGTGCCTGCGTGACCAGCCGCGCCGCATCGAGGAAGTAGGCGGCATCGAGGCGGTCAGGCGGCGCGGCATGTTCCGGTTCTCGCCGCCGCCCGGGGCCGACCCGGTCATGTTCAAGTAGCCGGCGCCGCGCTCAGCCCGCCGCCAGCACCGCGTCCACCACGCGGTGCACGGCGCGCACCGCCGGGTCGGCCACGCGGTTGGGATGCGTGACCAGGTTGATGGTGCGCGTCACCGAAGGGCCGGCGATCGGCGTGATGGCCAGTTCGCCGCGGCCGATCTCGTCGATGACCGAATGGGTCGACAGGATGCTCTGGCCCTTGCCGGCGGACACCAGCTTCTTGATGGCGTAGGTGGAATCCACGTCCAGCAGCACCTTCGGCGGCCGGCCCAGGTGGTCGGCGAAGGTCTTTTCTATCATCAGCCGCAATGTCTGCGGGAACGCCGGCAGGATCAGTTCCAGCTCGACGATGTCCGCCAGCGACACGGCCGGCGGCAGGCGCCGCTTGAGCGCGATATCGGTGACCAGGTAAAGGTCTTCGCGGCCCAGGCTGTGGACGGCCAGCGGCGTATCGGTGGGCACGTCGTACACCACGGCCAGGTCGATGCGGCCGGTTTCGGTCCATTCGAGCAAGGTGCCGCTCATGTGCTCGGTCAGGGCCAGCCGGATGTTCGGGTAGGCCCGCGTGACCTGCTCCAGCACCGGCACGCAGAAGCGGGTATTGACGGCGGTGGACATGCCCAGCGTGACATGGCCGAAAGGGTTCGTCGCCGACGACTTGAAATCGTTCTGCACCGAATCCACCCGGCGCAGGATTTCCAGGGCATGTTCCTTCAGGTGATGCCCGGCCTGCGTCAGCTCGATGCCGCGCGGCAGGCGCTTGAACAGCACCTGCCCCAGCTCTTCTTCCAGTTGCCGCAGGCGCTGCGAGATGGCCGGCTGGGCCACGTGGATCTGCGCGGCCGCCCCGGAAATGCTGCCGCAGCGGATGACGGCCAGAAAATACCGCAATTGGGTCAGCGTCATGGCATTCGCCCCGCGTGCGGCCTGGCCGCGCGCAATGCATATCTATTTATATATATCAACCATATTTATAGATTATTTTACTTATAGCTCCTTTGAGTGAAGAATGACACCAAACCATTCCCGGAGACACACTCATGTCATTCAAGAAACTGGCAGCCGCCCTGGCCGCCGCCGCAGGCCTGGGCCTGGCTTGCGCGCCCGCGCAAGCGGCCTACCCCGACAAGCCCGTCACCGTCGTCGTCCCGCAGGCGCCGGGCGGCACCAACGACATCGTGGCCCGCATCATTTCCGAGAAACTGGCGCAGCAGCTCGGCCAGCCTTTCGTGGTGCAGAACAAGCCGGGCGCCGGCGGCAATATCGGCACGGCGCAGGTCGCGCGCGAGGCGGCCGACGGCTATACGGTGCTGTTCACCATCAGCAGCGCCCAGGCCATCAACCCGGCCATCTACAAGGACCCGGGCTTCGATCCGGTCAAGGACTTCGCGCCCGTGGCGGCGGTGGGCTCGGTGCCCAATGTGCTGTGCGTGCACCCGTCGTTCCCGGCCCAGTCGCTCAAGGAATTCATCGAGCTGGTCAAGGCCAACCCCGACAAGTACCAGTACGCCTCGGCCGGCAACGGCACGCTGAACCACCTGCTGGGCGCCATGCTGGACGAAAAGGGCGGCCTGAAGCTGCAGCACATCCCCTACCGCGGCGTCGCGCCCGGCATGACCGACGTGCTGGGCGGACAGGTGCCCATCATCTTCGCCAGCCTGCCGTCTTCCATCGCCAACATCCAGTCGGGCAAGCTGCGCGCGCTGGGCGTCAGCACCAGGCAGCGCAATCCGGCCCTGCCCGATGTGCCGGCCATCGGCGAACAAGTTCCGGGCTACGCCGGCGAACTCTGGATCGCCATGTACGTGCCGAAGGACACGCCCAAGGCGGCTGTCGACGCGCTCTACCAGGCCACCCAGAAGGCCCTGGCCAGCGACGACATCAAGAAGAAATTCGCCGAACTGGGCGTGGAAACCCTGAACGACAACCCCGCGCAGCTGGCACAACGCCTGGACGAAGACCTGAAGCTGTGGGCCGACATCGTCAAGTCCTCCGGCGCGCAGATCAATTGATATGAAAGCATTCGACCCCGGGCTCGCGGGCCCGCTGAAAGACGTCAGAGTCGTGGACATGTCGCGCCTGGTGGCCGGCAACATGCTGTCGCTGTTCCTGGCCGACTTCGGCGCCGACGTCATCAAGGTCGAGCGCCCGGGCAAGGGCGACGACCTGCGCCACTGGCGCGAAGGCGGCCAGCCCGTCTACTGGAAGGTGTACGGCCGCAACAAGCGTTCGCTGGCGCTGGATATCAAATCCGAAGCCGGCCTGGTCCAGCTGAAGAAGCTGATCAAGTCGTCGCAAGTGCTGGTCGAGAACTTCGTGCCCGGCGGGCTGGAAAAAATGGGCCTGTCGCCGGACGTGCTGCACGCGCTGAACCCGGCGCTGGTTATCGCTCGCGTGTCCGGCTGGGGCCAGACCGGACCCTACAGCAACAAGCCGGGCTTCGGCACGCTGGTCGAGGCCATGTCGGGCTATGCCTACCTGAACGGTTTCCCCGACAAGCCGCCTGCCCTGCCGCCCCTGGCGATGGCCGACATGATCGCCGGCATCTACGGCGCGGCCGGCGTGCTGACCGCGCTGCGCTCGGCCGAACGGACCGGCCAGGGGCAGGTGGTGGACCTGTCGCTGTTCGAACCGATCTTCTCGCTGATCTCGTCCGAAGCGGCGAAGTTCCAGGCCACCGGCACCCCCACCCTGCGTTCGGGCAACCAGTCGGCCCACACGGCGCCGCGCAATGTATACGTGTGCGGCGATGGCAAGCACATCGCCATGTCGGGCTCGATGCAGTCGATGGCCATGCGCATCTTCGACACCATCGGCCGGCCGGAACTGAAGACCGACCCGCGCTTCGAGAACAACGACGTGCGCGTGCAGAACAAGGACCTGCTCGACAGCATCATCCAGGAATTCGTCGCCCGGCGCAGCCAGGAAGACAACCTGGCGCTGTTCGAACAGGCCGGGGTCACCGCCGGGCCGGTGTATTCCGTGGCGGACCTGATCGACCACCCCTACGTGACCGGGCGCGAGGCCATCGTCAACCTGGCCGACGCCGACATGGGCAGCGTGCCCATGCACAACATCATCCCGCGGCTGTCGGCCAGCCCCGGCGGGTTCCGCCGCCCCGCGCCCGCGCTGGGCGAGCACACCGCGGACATCCTGGCCGAACTCGAACACGTATCGCTGAACTGAAGGGCCGCACCATGAACACCGTCTTTGCATGGCGATCGATGCTGTTCGTACCGATCGTCAACGACCGTTTTGTCCAGAGCGCGCTGAAGCAACCCGCCGACGCCATCCAGCTGGACCTGGAAGACAGCATCGCGCTGGACCGGAAAGCGCAGGCGCGCGAGCGCGTGGCCGACGTCGCGGCCCGGTGCGCGCGGCACGGCAAGGATGTGATCGTGCGCGTCAACCGCCCGTGGCGCCACCTGCTGCGCGACATCGAGGCCAGCATCTGCGAGCCCGTCAAGGCGCTGACCCTGCCCAAGGTGCCGAACGCGGCATTCGTGCAATCGGTGGCCGAGATCGTCGACGAACTCGAGCGGGAACGCGGCATGGCCGTGGGGACGACACGCCTGATCGTCATGATCGAGGATGCCGAGGGCCTGCACCACATGCAGGACATCGCCGCCGCGCACCCGCGCATCTGCGGCATGATCGTCGGCGCCGAGGACCTTGCCGTGTCCCTGCAAATGGCCGTCACGCCCGATACCCTGTACGTGCCCAACGTCATGGCGGTGGCCGCCTGCCGGCGCGCCGGCATTGTGCCCATCGGCTTCGTGGGCTCGGTGGCCGATTTCGCCGACCGCGACGCGTTCCGGCAGGCCGTCGAGCGCGGCGCGGCGCTGGGCTTCGAGGGCGCGTTCTGCATCCATCCCGCCCAGGTGCCCATCGCCAACGCCGCCTTCGCCCCGACGCCGGCCGCCGTCGAACGCGCCCGGGCGCTCATCGCCGCTTTCCGGGCCGAAGAAGCCCGGGGCCGCTCGGCCTGCACCTTCGAAGGCCGCATGGTGGACGCCCCGGTGGTCAAGCAGGCCCAGCGCATCGTCGAGAAAGGCGAGGCGTTCGGGATCTGAGCGCCGCCGCGGCAGCCGCCGTTGGCCTACATGCCCTGGATCCCGAAGCGCTCGATGGTGGCGCCGTAGCGCTGCCATTCGGTGCGCATCCGCTCGGCGAAAGCGTCCGCCGGCATGCCGACCAGGTCGGTGCCCAATGCGGCAAACTGGGCGCGCGTGTCCGGCCTGCCCAATACGGCGAAGGCCGCTTTCTCGAGCTGGCCGATCGCCTCGACGGGCGTGCGCGACGGCACCAGCAAGCCATACCAGGTGACGAAGTCGCCGTCCTGCATGATGCCCATGGCCTCGCCCAGCGTCGGGACGTCCGGCAGCAAAGGCGACCGCCTGGGCTGCGTCACCGCCAGCGGCACCAGCTTGCCCGAGGCGAAGTGGGGCAACAGCGGCGGCGCCCCCACGAGCGCAAACGAGACTTGCCCGCCCAGCACGGCCATCGTGGCCGGGCCGGCCCCCTTGTATGGCACGTGGACGATTTCCAGGCCGGTCTGGGCGCGCAGCAGTTCCAGCGCGATATGCTGCGCCGAGCCGTTGCCGGGCGTACCCACGGTGATCCCGCCAGGGCGGGCCCGCGCCGCGTCGAACGCCTCGCGCAGGGTCGTTGCCCCGAGCGACGCCTGGCAGACCAGCACATTGGCCGACTGCGAGATCAGCACAATGGGCGTGAGGTCGCGGGTGGGTTCGTACGATGCCTTCGGCTGCAGCCAGGGCGTGATGGTCAGTTCGGGGTTGCCGGCTACCAGGACGGTGTAGCCGTCCGGCACGGCCCTGATGGCGGCCTCGGCGCCCAGCATGCCGCCGGCGCCGGCGCGGTTCTCGACCACGAAACTCTGCTTCAGCTGTTCGCCCATGCCCTGGGCGAGCAGGCGGGCGATGGCGTCCGCGCCGCCGCCGGGCGCATAAGGCACGATCATCTTTACGGGCGCGTTCGGGTAGCCCTGCGCGTGCGCGGAATCGAGCGTCGCCAGCGCCGAGGCGCCCAGCATGCCCAGGAAAGTTCTTCGTTGCATGTCTCCTCCGTGCCAGGGCCCGCGGCCCTAGTCGAATATCCGGCCCGGGTTGAGCATTCCCGCCGGGTCCATCGCCGACTTGATCCGCCGCATCAGCGCGATCTCTTCGGGTGTGCGCGATACCGCCAGGTAGGGCTTCTTCAGCCGGCCCACGCCATGCTCGGCGCTGATCGTGCCGCCGCGGCCTCGCATCGCGCCGTAGGCCAGCTCGTCGACCTTGTGCAGCCCATCGTCGTCGACGGGACCGCTGATCAAATGAATGTTGTTGTCGCCCAAGTGGCCCAGGAACAGATGTTCCGCATCCGGCAGCCGTTGCCGCAGGCCGGCTTGCAGGCGCTCGATATAGCTGGCCGTTTCGCGCCAGGGCAGGCCGAGATCCAGCGTGGCCGCCGGCTTCAGGTACGTCAGCACTTCGGGGATCGATTCGCGCAGGCGCCAGAACGCCTCGCGATGCGCCAGCGATGCCGCGACGACGCAATCGGCGATTTCGCCGGCTTCCAGCGCCTCCGACAGCGCGGCCTGCAGGCCCTCCTCCATCGACTGCCCGGCGTTGCCAGCCGCCTCGATCAGCACATGCCAGGGCGCGTCGCCGGACACGGGAACCGGCTGGCCGCTCAAGCGCGCCGCGATAGCGACGAACCGGTCGGACATGAACTCGAAGGCGCAGACCGCCGAGCCCAGCCGATGCCTGAGCCTGCGCAGCAAATGCGGCAGCGCCTCGAAACGGGCCGCCGATACCCAGGCGGCCGACAACGGCCCCATCGGCGGATGCAGCCGCAGCGTCAGCCGCGTGATGATGCCCAGCGTGCCTTCGGTGCCGATGAACAGGAACCGGGGGTCCAGCCCCGTGCTGTTCTTGACCAGGCGCGTCAATGACGAGACGATCGAACCGTCGGCCAGCACGGCCTCGACGCCCAGCACCGAGTCGCGCATGGTTCCGTAGCGCATGACACGGATGCCGCCGGCATTCGTAGAGGCGTTGCCGCCCACCTGGCAGCTGCCGCGCGCGCCCAGGTCCACGGCGAACATCCACCCTTGCGCCGCGGCGGCATCCTGCACCTGTTGCAGCGTCGCGCCCGCCTGCACCTGCATGACGCCTTCCAGGGCGTCGATCTCCTCGATCCGGTTCATGCGTTCCAGGTTGATCACGATATCGCCGTCGCCAGGCGCCGCGCCGCCCGCCACGCCCGTCAACCCACCCTGCACCGTGATCGCCCGCCCCTCGCCTCGGCAGCGCCGTACGATGGCCGCGACCGCTTCGGTGGTATCGGGCCGCAGCACTTCGGCGGGCCGTCCCACGGCCAGCCCGCTCCAGTCTTTCAGGAAGCGCTCGTCGATGTCGGCCGAAGGCCGCGCCCGCAGTTCGTCCATGCTGTCGCTCCGCCGTTACGCCGTCTTGGCCGTCACGGGCGTGGAAGTCGATGAACCCAGGGTGTGCGCGATGTCGGGGCCGCCATAGTGATCGATCAGCCGGGCCTGGTCCTGCTTGGCCCGCCGGTCGACCGCATGCGGATCGCAGATCGCCAGCAATTCCTGGTGCATGGCCTCGCGCACCCCGGCGTATGCGGGGTCGCCGGCCAGGTCCGCCAATTCCTCGGGATCCGCTTCCAGGTCGAACAGTTCCGGGGGAAAGCCGACGTAGTAGTGGTATTTCCAGCGCCCCTTGCGCAACATGAAGCCGCCGGCATTGCTGCCCGCCGCGTGGTATTCGCTGAAGACCACTCTATCCGGCTCGGGCGCCGAGCGCGCCAGCGCGAACAGCGAGCGGCCGGGACGATCGCCGACCTCGGCGCGCGGATCGATGCCGGCGCCCTGCAGGATGGTGGGAAACAGGTCAAGCAAGTCCACGGGCGTATGGCAGACTCCCGGGTCGACCTCGGGGCCGGCCAGCAGCATCGGCACCTTCACGCTTTCCTCGTACAGGGTCGACTTGCCCCAGACACCGCGGGCGCCCAGGTTGTCGCCATGGTCGGAGGTATACACGACGTGCGTGGTATCGCCCAGGCCGGTCTCTTCAAGAGCGGCCAGGATCTGGCCCACATTGTGGTCGAGCCAGGTACAGAGCCCGTAGTACGCGGCGAAGGCGCGCATGCGCTCCGCGGCATCGGCGAACTGCCGCTCGGATCCCATGAAGTCGCAGTATTCCTTGACCCACGGATGCTGCCGGTAGCCAGTGTCCGGATGCAGCTTGGGCTGCGGCAACCGATCGGGCGGGTACAGGTTGTAGAACGCGTCGGGCACCACGAAGGGGAAGTGCGGCGCCACCAGGCCCACGTACAGCACGAAGCCGGCTTCGCGGCGCTGTGCCGCCTCGCGCAGCCACTGTACCGCGCGCTGCGTCACCGCGCGATCGTATTGGGTATACGAGGATTCCCCCGGGCCGATGCGCTCGCCCACCATGCGCGGGCCGTCCACGCGCGGGCGGAACGGATCGCGGATCGAGGCCCAGACCATGCCGTGCCCGCCGACCACGTGCATCGGCAGATGCTCGGCGTCGAAGCCCGCCGGGTCTTCTTCGCTGCGATAGTGCAGCTTGCCGATGCTCTCGACGCGTATGCCCCGGTCCTGCAGCACGTGCCCCCAACCCCGCTGCTCGCCGGTATACGGCATCGCGTTGTCCCATAGCCCGACCTGATGCACGCGCCGGCCCGTGGCGAACGCGGCGCGGGCCGGCACGCAGATCGGGCTGGGCGTGTAGGCGTTGGCGAACCGCACGCCGCGGCTGGCCAGGGCATCCAGGTTGGGTGTCTGCACGAAGGGATGGCCGGAACAGCCCATCATTCGCGGATCGTGCTCATCGGACATGATGACCACGACATTCTTGTCGACCATGCGTCTCTCCGTTCATGGCGTCTTGTGGCGCCTTCGGAGACACTCTACTGGCCGCGATCCGGCAATACCAATACTGTTTCGGACTAGAAAGGTATCGGGTTTTCTTATAGGGCCTCGCCGATCAGGCGGCCGGGCAGCCGGCCGCCCTTGACGAGGTCGCCGACAATGCGCGCGATGAGGTCGCGGATCGCCGCCGCCGCCGGCGACAGGGACCGGTCCTCGGGCCAGACCAGCGCCTGGATCCGGGTCAATTCCGGCTCGGCCACCACGCGCCCGGACAGCGACTTGGCGGCCACGGCGTCCAGGCAGGCGCCGGGCGGCATCATGACGAACGCAAGCCCTTCCCTGGCCACCGCGATCAACATGGGCGCGCTGTTCAGTTCGTACCGGATGTCCAGGCGCCGATTGATGGCGTTGGCCGCGCGCTCGATGATCTTGCGCAGGTCGTGGGCCCGGTCGGGCGCGGCCAGCGGCAACTGCGCCGCCTGCGCGAAGGTCATGATTTCCGGCTTGCGGCGCATGATCGAGGGCTTGCCATACAGCAGGAAACGTTCTTCATAGAGCGGCAGCGACGCCATGCCCTGGATTTCCGACGGGCTGGGCATCAGCGCCAGGTGCGCCTGTCCCGACTCGACCAGCGCGCGCGACTCGAACGACATGCTTTCGCGCACCGCCAGTTCGATACCGGGGTATTCGCGCGCGGCCGCGCTGAGCAGCGGCGCGATCACCGCGCCGGCGATCGCGCCGGCAATCGACAGGCGCACACTTCCCGTGGGCAGCGCGACGCTGCCGCCGATATCGTCTTTCAACGCGTCGGCCCGGGCCAGGATGTCGTTGGCGCGGGCCAGCAGTTGCTGACCCGCCGGCGAGAGCTCGACGCCGCGCGCGTGGCGCTCGAACAGCTTGGAGCCCAGCGTGTCCTCCAGCGCGGAAATATTCTGGCTCAGGGCCGGCTGCGCCACCCGCAGCCGCACCGCGGCGCGCGAAAAACTGCGGCTCTGCGCGATCTCGACGAAGTACTTCAACTGGCGCAGCGTGACATTCATACCGTGCTCCCCGGCCCATCCCTGGCCGGGATTTTATGAAACCCCCGCCACGAGCCGGTTTTCCTGGCCCCGAGCCCCTGTTCAGCCCGCGGCCCGCACCCGCGCGCCCTAGGATTAACCCTTAAATATGTTGTTAATATATTTAATGGATATTAGACTGTGACCGCACAGAAGCCCCTTCGCCATCAACGTCCACCGACAAGAGGAGACTATGAAAAAAACCCTGTTCCGCGCACTGGCCGCCGCCGTCGTCTCGGCGTGCGCCGCCGGTTCCGCCGCCGCGGCGGATGTCACCTGGCGCGTTCCGACCTCGGTTCCGGAAGGATCGCCGTTCTACCAGAATTTCCTCGAGCGCTTCGCCTCCAACGTCAAGACGCTGACGGCGGGGCGGGTCGAGATCCAGCCGTTCGGCGCCGGCGTGATCGTGCCGGCCCTGAAGGTCTTCGATGCCGTGCAGGACGGCGTGGTCGAGGCCGGCCATTCCACCTCCAGCTATCTGGTCAACCAGAATCCGGAGAACGCGATCTTCTCGGGCTTTCCCGGCGGCATGGGGCCCGACGCCTACAAGGCCTGGCTGTACGAAGGCGGCGGACGGCAGCAGCTGGAAAAACTGCGCGCCAAGCAGGGCCTGAAGACCATGATCGTGGGCATCGGCTCGTCCGAGATCATGGCGCACGCCAACAAGCCGATCCGCAGCGCCGAAGACCTGAAGAACCTGAAGTACCGCACTTCCGGCCCCTGGGCCGAGGTGATGCGCGACTACTTCGGCGCGGTGCCGACCGTGGTGCCGCCGGGCGAGACCTATACCCTGCTGCAGCGCAAGGGCGTGGACGCGGTGGAATGGGCGCCGCCGTCGGCCAACATGCCCGAGGGCTTCCACCAGGCGGCCAAGTACATCGTGGTGCCCGGCGTGCACCAGCCCACCTTCATGTGGGAAGTCGTGGTGAAGCAGGAAACCTGGGACAAGGTGCCGGCCGAGCTGAAGCCGCTGATCGAGGCGGCCGCCCAGCTCACCACGCAGCAAAGCCTGGACCACTTCTACGACGCCGACATGAAGGCCATGGCGAAGTACCGCAGCGGGCGCAACGAGATCATCACGCTCAGCCCCGAGTTCGTGAAGCAGCTTTCCGAGGCGGGCTACGACTGGATGCGCAAGACGGCCGAGGCCCAGAAAGCCGCCGGCAAGCCGGACATGGCGCAAGTGCTGGCCGACTACCAGGCCTACCACGAGCGCTGGAAGGCCGAGAGCGGCTACCTGGTGCGCAACTGACGCTCGGCACGGGAGGCGATCATGCTTGATGTCCTGGCCCGCTTTGCCAACGGCGTGTCCCGATGCGCCTCCGTGCTGGCCAGCGTGGCCGCGGCCGTGCTGACCCTGGCGATGGTGTACGAGGTCTTCGCGCGCTATGTGTTCGACGCGCCCACGGTGTGGGCGTTCGACATCGCCTACATGAGCAACGGCGCGGTGTTCCTGCTGGGGGTGGCATACGTCCTGCGCCAGGACGGCCACATCCGCATCGACATCCTGCGCAACCGCCTGCCGGCGCGCGTGAACAACGTGGTCGAGGGCGTCGCCTACCTGCTCATCCTGGCGCCGTTCTTTGGCATGCTGTCCTCGATCGCGCTGTCGCACACCTGGCGCGCCTGGGTGCGCAACGAGGTCGAGACGGTCAGCCCCTGGGCGCCGTTGATGTGGCCGTTCTATCTGCTGATCGCGATCGGGCTGGTCGCGCTGACCCTGCAACTCGCCGCCGAGGGCCTGCGCGCCTTCGCCGGCCGGCGCTCCGTCGTCGCGAAGGAACATTGATGAATCCGACCGTCGCCGCCCTGATGTTCCCGGGGATGTTCCTGCTGATCTTCCTGGGCATTCCCGTTTCCTTTTCCCTGATCATCCCCGCCATCGTGGCCGGCTGGTTCGCGTTCGGCGGCAATGTCTTCAACCAGCTGTACGGCGGGCTTTATTCGGCCGCCACCAACTACATCCTGTCGGCCATTCCGATGTTCGTGCTGATGGGCGCGATCCTGGAACGTTCCGGCATCGCGGCGCGCCTGTTCCGCACCATGCAGTTGTGGCTGGGACGCCTGCCGGGCGGCCTGGCCGTGGCCACCATCGCCATGGGCGCCACCTTCGCGGCGGCCGCCGGCGTGGTCGGCGCGGTCGAGGTCATGGTGGGCCTGATGGCCATCCCGGCGATGCAGCGTTTCCGCTACGACAATTCGTTGATCGCGGGAACGATCTGCGCCGGCGGCTCGCTGGGCACCATGATCCCGCCGTCGGTGGTGGCGGTGGTGTATGCGTCGCTGGCCCAGATCTCGGTGGGCGAGCTGTTCGCCGCCATGCTGTTCCCCGGCCTGATCATGGTGGGGCTGTTCATCCTGTACATCATCGGCGTCTGCGTGCTCAATCCCAGGAAAGGCCCGCCGGCCGATGCCGAGGACATGCGCCTGCCGCTGTCCGCCAAGCTGCGGATCACGCTGAGCGGGCTGGTGCCCACGATGCTGCTGATCGTTGCCGTGCTGGGTTCGCTGATGGCCGGTATCGCCTCGCCGACCGAGGCGGCCGCCGTGGGCGCGATCGGCGCGCTGATCCTGTGCATCTGCTATGGCCAGTTCAGCGTGGCCATGATGCGCGAGTCGCTGGCGATCACGGTGCGGATCTCGGCCATGATCCTGTTGATCGTGGCGGGCGGCATCATGTTCACCGGGATCTTCGCCGCCAACGGCGGCGCCCGCCTGATCCAGGGCATGACCTCGGACCTGGGCCTGGGCGTGAACGGCACCCTGGTGCTGTTCCTGTGCATCGTGTTCCTGCTGGGCTTCGTGCTGGACTGGACCGCCAATGTGCTGATCTGCGTGCCGCTGTTCCTGCCGGTGCTGACGGCCGCGGGCGTCGACCCGATCTGGTTCGGCACGCTGGTGATCATTGTGATCCAGACCAGCTACCTGACGCCGCCCATGGCTTCGTCGATTTTCTACCTGCTGTCGATCGCCCCGCCGGACATGAAGTACGGCCAGGTATGCAAGGGCGTGATTCCCTTCATCGTGGTCCAGTTCGTGACGCTGGCGATCGTGGCGCTGTTCCCTGCCCTGGCGACCTGGCTGCCGCAGCGCATCGTGGGGTTCTGACGCTCTGGTTTGCGGGCCCGCGCGGCCCCGTTTCCGCCCGGTGACGCGGGCGTTTTTTCTGCAATAGGAAGACGTATGAATATCGAAGGAGTCCTGGTCCCCATCGTGACGCCGTTCGGCGCGGACGGCCGCGTCAATGCCGATGCCCTGCGGCAGCTGGTGGAACGCTTCGTGCAGGCCGGCGTGGCGGGCATCGTGGCGTGCGGCACCACCGGCGAATACTATGCCCTGGAAGAGGCCGAGCGCGAGCTGGTGCTGCGCACCGTGGCCCAGGCCGCGGGCGGGCGCATCACCTTGATCGCGGGCATCAATGCCCTGTCCACGCCGCAGGCGATCCGCAACGCCCACCAGGCCCGGCAGCTGGGCTACCAGGGCCTGATGCTGACCACGCCCCCGTACAGCCTGCCGGAGCAGGCCGGCATCCTGCAGCACTTCCGCACCGTGGCCGCCGCCACGCCGCTGCCCATCATCCTGTACGACTTCCCGGCGCGCGTGGGCGTGCAGATCGCCATCGAGACGGTGATCGAGCTGGCGCGCATTCCGAATATCGTCGGCATCAAGGAAAGCAGCGGCAACTTCAACCGCGCGCTGGCGCTGATCCAGGCCCGCATCCCGGATTTCCACATCATCAGCGGGTCCGACGACATGGCCGCCGACTTCCTGTTCTGGGGCGTGCGCAGCTGGATCAGCGGCGGGGCCAACGTGTTCCCCGCCGAGCAGGCGGCGATGGTGAAGGCCGCCGGCGAAGGACGCTGGGACGAGGTGCGCGCGCTGATGAGCGGCATGTACCCCGTGATCCAGGCGATGGAATCCGGCGACTACAACCAGAAGGCCAAGCTCGGCTGCCGCCGCCACGGCGTCGACGCCGGGACGGTGCGCATGCCGCTGGCGCCGCTGTCGGCCGACGACGAGCGCGCCTTCCTGGCGCTGCTCGATGCCTACCAAGGATAAGGACACCGCCATGCCGCAGACCAAAGAACAGATTTTCGAGCAGGCCCGCGCCGGCACCCTGTGGGCCGGCCACCTGATTCCCGGGCATGCCGCGCCGGGCGCCCGCCTGGAAAACACCACGCCGATCGACAACAGCGCGATCGGCGCGATCGAGGCCGGCACGGCGGCCGACGTCGACCTGGCCGTGCGCGCGGCGCGGGCCAGCTTCAAGGCCGGCGAGTGGGCGGGCCTGGCTCCGGCCGAGCGCAAGCGCATCATGCTGGCCTGGGCCGACCTGCTGGCCGAGCATGCCGAAGAACTGGCCGCGCTGGACTGCGTGGATGCCGGCAAGCCGATCACCGAATGCCTGAACACCGACCTGCCCGCCACGCTGGACACGTTCCGGTGGTACGCCGAAGCCGTGGACAAATGCTTCGGACGCATTTCACCCACCGGCCCCGAGGCGCTGGGCCTGATCGTGAAAGAACCCATCGGGGTCGTGGGCGCGGTACTGCCGTGGAACTTCCCGGCGCAGATGTATGCCTGGAAAGTGGCGCCGGCGCTGGCTGCCGGCAATTCGGTGATCGTCAAGCCGGCCGAGCTGACGTCGCTGAGCGCCTACCGCATGACCCAGCTGGCCCACCAGGCCGGCATACCGCCGGCCGCCCTGATACTGGTCACCGGCCTGGGCGAGGAAGTCGGGCAGGCCATCGGCCGCCACATGGACGTGGATGTGGTGTCGTTCACCGGCTCGACCGAAGTGGGACGCTATTTCCTGAAGTATTCGGCCGAGAGCAACCTGAAAGAGATCGTGCTGGAATGCGGCGGCAAGAGCCCGCAGGTGATTTTCGACGACGCCGACCTGGACGGCCTGGTCGACCACGTGCTGGCGGCGGCATTCTGGAACATGGGCGAGAACTGCAGTTGCGGCTCGCGCCTGATCGTCCAGGCCGGCGTCAAGGATGCCCTGCTCGATCGCCTGCGCGAGCGCCTGGCCGAATGGAAAGTGGGCGTACCCACCGACGCGTCGGTCAAGATCGGGCCGATGGTCGAGCGCGCGCACTTCGACAAAGTGCGCGGTTTCCTGGAAGGCGCCGCGGCCGAAGGCGCCCGCCTGGTGCATGGCGGACACATCCATGCCGAGCTGGGCAGCGGCTGGTACGTCGAGCCGACGATCTTCGATGCCGTGTCGCCACACTCGCGGCTGTTCCGCGAGGAAGTGTTCGGGCCGATCCTGGCGGTGACGCCGTTCGAGACCGAGGCCGAGGCCATCGAACTGGCCAACGACAGCCACTACGGCCTGGCGGCCTCGCTGTATACCCGCGACGTGCGGCGCGCGCAGCGCGTGGCGCGCGCGATCCAGGCCGGCACGGTATCGGTCAACGGGTTCTCGGAAGGCGACATCACCACGCCGTTCGGCGGCTACAAGCAATCGGGCTTCGGCGGCCGCGACAACGGCCTGGAAGCGCTGGACCAGTACCAGCAGGTCAAGACGATCTGGTATGTGGGGTGACCCACCCCCGAAGCGCTGCGCGCTGAACGCTGGCGGACCGGCAAGGCCGGCTCCGCGGCGTCCGCGATCCGGCGGCGCCCGCCCTCACCCCTCGATCACGGTGTGGGTGAATTCCATCAGGTAGCTCATCAGCGCGTCCGCCCCGGCCATGGCGCGCTCGGGATCGTTGGCGTAGATGCCCTCGGCTTCCATCAGGTGGCACTGGGCGCCGCGTTCCAGGTCGCCTTCGTGCTGGAAGGCGTACCAGAAACGCCGGCACTGGATGATCATGGGGATGATCGCCTGCACGGCGTAGGGGTTGCGGCTGGCCTCGTGGTTGACCCGGTCCAGGGCCTGGTCGGCCTGCATGTAGCCCGCCAGGTCGCCGCGCCCGGCCGCGTCGACCATGTCGTGCGCATGCTGCAGCAGCTTGGCGCGCTGCTCCGGCGTGGCGCGGCGCGCGGACGACATGGCGATCAGGCGCTCCAGCACCCGGCGGGTTTCGATCAGGATCAGGTGCTCGGCGATGCGGATTTCGCTGACGCGCAGCCCCCGGCGCGGCTGCTGCTCGATCAGGCCGCTGGCGACCAGGCGCATCAAGGCTTCGCGGATCGGCGTGCGGCCCAGGCCGGTCATCTGGATCAGGTCGCTTTCCACGATCGGCTGATTGGGTTCGAGCTTGAGCGTCGCGATCATCTGTTCGATCGCATCGTAGGCGGCTTCGGTGGCGCGTGTCTTGATGGGCGGGGCTTGGGTCATGGGAACAATGGCCAGATCCTGCGAAAAGCCGGCTGCGCCTCGCGGCAGCCCGAGGGCCCGGCGGCGATCGTTAATATTTTTTAAGTATATTAGATTCGCGCCTGCCGCGCCCGGGCACGCCCATGCGCCCTGTAGATACTACTAGACCCGCCCCGCGGCGGGTCTCGCTAACATAAATCCGTTAATACGACAATCCGTAATTCTGCGCTAGTCTAATAATACGATTATCCTACAATTCACGTCGTGATGCGCCATACCCGTTCCTGGTATCTGGCCGCCCAGCACCCAGCCGCCTGCCCTGTGGCAGCCCTGCGTTTTCTCTGTCATCGCATTGCCTGGAGACGTGAATGAAGTTCAGCGCGGATCAACTCGAGTCGTTGGTGAATACTGGCCAGGGCACCGTCAGCCGGGAAGTGTTCGTCAACCAGGACATATTCGAGCAGGAACTCGAGCAGGTCTTCGCCCGTTGCTGGCTCATGGTGGGCCACGAAAGCCAGATCCCCAAGCCCAACGACTACATCGTGTCCCGCATGGGCCAGGACTCGGTCATCGTCACGCGCGATCCGCAGGACAAGATCCATGTGCTGCTCAACAGCTGCCGGCATCGCGGCATGAAGGTGTGCCGCTACGACAGCGGCAATTCGCGCTCGTTCACCTGTCCGTATCACGCCTGGAGCTATTCCATCGACGGATCGCTGGTCGAGATGCCGGGGGAACTGGTGGGCGTGCCCGGCTTCGAGCCGCATTACAAGGGCGAACTGGACAAGAAGGCCTGGGGCCTGGTGCCCTGCCCCCAGGTCGTCAACTACAAAGGCACGATCTGGGCCAACTGGGACAGCACCGCGCCTTCGTTCGAGGAATACCTGGGCGACATGCGCCTGTACCTGGACGCCGCGCTCGACCATCGCGACGGCAGCCCGGGGGGCTCGGAAATCCTGGGCGGTGTGCAGAAGTGGCGCATGCCCTGTAATTGGAAGTTCCCGCCCGAGAACTTCATCGGCGACCACTACCACGACATCAGCCACCGCTCGGTCAACCTGGTGGGCATCGGCCCCAGCGAAGGCAAGGGCCGCCGCGATGCGACCCGGCCCAATATCATCATGGGCTTCCCGCACCTGGGCCACGGCGTCATCGGCCATCCGCCGCACTACGAAGAGCCCGACTATACGCCGCAGTTCACACGCTATCCCGAACTGGCGGACTACTTCAGCGACATCCACGCCGCCCGGGTCAAGAACCTGGGCGACAGGATGCGCGTCCAGACCGGCGCGGCCACCATCTTCCCCAGCATGTCGTTCCACGGCCGCCAGCCCCGTACGCTGGCGGTATTCCATCCGATCAGCCCGACCGAGATGGAAATGTGGCGCTACTACCTGGTAGACAAGGACGCGCCCGACAACGTCAAGGCCGCGATGCGCGCCTACTACCTGCGCTATTCGGGCCCCGGGGGCATGACCGAATCGGACGACGCCGAAAACTGGGGATACGCGACCGACGCCAGCAAGGGCGTCATCGCCCGCCGCTACGACTACAACTATCAGATGGGCATGGGCCATGCGAAGCCGGTGCCCGGCCTGAAGGATGCGGTAGAAGGCGGCGACACCACCGAAGAAAACGCGCGCATCTACTACCGCCGCTGGAAGCAGATGATGCAGGGCAAGAGCTGGGATGAACTGATGGCCGGCGCCCGCGGCCAGCAACCGGAGGGCCGGTAATGGCAATCGAACATACGCCCGCCATGCAAACGCTGCTGCTGGAGCGCGAGATCGAACAGTTCTATTACGCCGAAGCCGACCTGCTGGACGAACGACGGTTCCACGAATGGCTGGATCTGTTCACCGACGACGTGCGTTACTGGATGCCGCTGGTGACGAACGTGCAGCATCGCCACCAGGACAAGGAATATTCGCGCGAAGGCGTGGACAACGCCTGGATCGACGAGGACAAGCGCACGCTGACGCAGCGCGTGCAACAGCTGGCCACCGGCATCCACTGGGCGGAAGAGCCGCGCTCGCGCATGTCGCACTTGATCACCAACGTCCGCATTCTGGAAATCGGGCCCTCGCTCGACTCCCCGCGGGAACTGACTACCAAGTGCCGCTTCCTGATCTACCGGAACCGCATGGAAACCGAAGTCGATGTGCTGGTCGGCAAGCGCAGCGATGTCCTGCGCCAGGAACAGGGGCAGTGGCGCGTGGCGCGCCGCGAAATCTACCTGGACCAGAACGTGCTGTTGTCCAAGAACCTGACGACCTTCTTCTGAAGCGCGTTTCCACCGGGAAGCGATCATGAGCACCGACAATTTTCTCGATGCGGTTCCGGGCGATCGCCTGCTGCTGCTCAACGGCGCGCAAGCCGTGGTGACCTACAACCCCCAAGACGGCCTGTGGCTGTTCGCCAAATACACGTTCCACCCCACCGATCCCGCATTGGTCGATGGCACGGAGAAGTCCATCTTCGCTCACGACGTCAAGGAAATCCTGTCCTGACGCTTTCAACCCACAGCAAGGAACCACCGTGGCCACATTCAACAGACGCGATTTCCTGGCCGCTTCGGCGGGCATCGCCGCGGGCGCCCTGGTGCCCGCCGCCGTGCGCGCGCAAGCGAAGACGCTGAACCTGGACGACCTGGCCGCGAAAGCCGCGGCCGAAGGCGAGATCACCTACTACGCCTCGACCAACCCGGAACTGTCCAAGCGGCTGGTCACGCTGTTCAACGCCACGTACCCCGATATCAAGGTGAACATCGTCCGCCTGGCGTCGGGCCCGCTGGGCCGCCGTTTTGCCGCCGAGATGGAAGCCGGCAATGCGGTCGCCGATATCCTGCAGCTGGGCGACCCGCTGCTGCTGGCCGAGGGCTACAAGAAAGGCTGGTTCGCCAGCCTGGAAGACCTGCCCGCCCACCAGGCCTGGCCCGCGGACTACAAGGAACCCTACCTGGCCGTGGTGTCCTTGTTCCCGCACACCATCACCTACAACACCAACCTGGTCAAGGGCGCCGACATCCCGACCAGCTGGGAAAGCATCCTGGACCCGAAATGGCGCGGCCGCGTCATCATGGCCGACGTGCGCAACAGCCCTTCCCTGATGGAATGGGCATTGCACATGCTGGACACTTACGGTGTCGACTATCTGCACAGGCTGGCGGCATTGCAGCCCCGCATCGTCGCCAGCACCCTGCCCGGCACCCAGATGGTGGCCGCTGGCGAAGCCGCCATGGTGTTCCCGAACCTGCGCATGGTGAGCTATTCCCTGATCGCCAAGGGCGCGCCCCTGGACGATGTCACGCCGTCGCCGAATTCCGGCCTGGAATCGATGCTGGCCATCTCGACCAAATCGAAACGGCCCAACGCCGCCCGCCTGTTCTCCAGCTTCATCCTGTCGCAGGCCGGCCAGGAGGTACTCAGCAAGGACACGGCGGCCTCGCCGCTGCCGAACATCCCCGGCGCGCTGGCGCTGCCCCAAGGCTTTCGCCGCGCTCATTTCGAGGAAGCCCTGGCGCGCGCCGACGAAGTCGTCAAACCCCTCGGCCTGAAGTGAGCCCGCCACATGTCGATGCCCTCCGTTCCTCTCGATCGACATGCCGGCCCCCAGGTCAGCGTGCGCAAACTGGTCAAGCGCTATCGCACCAGGCGCGGCGATGTACTGGCCCTGAACCAGGTATCCCTCGACATCGCACGCTCGGAGCGCGTGGTGCTGCTGGGCCCCAGCGGCTGCGGCAAGACCACGCTGTTGCGCTGTGTCGCGGGGCTGGAACAGCCGGATGAAGGCGAGATCGAGATCAACGGGGTCACGGTGTTCTCGGCCAGCCGGGGCATCTTCGTCCCGCCCGAGGCCCGCGACGTCAGCATGATGTTCCAGTCGTATGCCTTGTGGCCGCACATGACGGTGGCCGACAACGTGGGCTACCCGCTCGAGAACCGCCCGGGCGCCAGGCGCGAAGCAAACAGCGCCAAGGTGGATGCGGCGCTGGCCATGGTGAAGTGCGAACACCTGCGGAGCCGCTATCCGGCGCAACTCAGCGGCGGCCAGCAGCAACGCATCGCGCTTGCCCGCGCCGTGATCGCCAACGAAGGGCTGGTGCTGTTCGACGAGCCCTTGTCCAATGTCGATGCCAAAGTGCGCGAACAACTGCGTATCGAGCTGGTCACGCTACAGCGCAAACTGGGCTTCGCGTGGTTGTACGTCACACACGACCAGACCGAGGCGACGGCGGTGGCCGATCGCATCGCGGTGTTCGAATCCGGCCAGATCGCCCAGCTGGGCACGCCCGACGAGATCTACAACGATCCGGCGTCGCGCTATGTCGCCGAGTTCATGGGATCGAGCAACACGCTGGCGGGCGTGCTGGACGGGCACGCCGATGGCCTGGCCGTGGTGCGTTCCGATATCGGCCTGCTGAAGCTGCAATCGCGCACCCGGGCGCAGGTCGGCGACCGCGTCACGGTGATGTTCCGGCCCGAACAGCTCGAAATCCGCGCGGGCCTGCCCGCGGCGGGCGCCATCAACAGCTTTCCCGCGAAACTCGAGGCGTCCATGTTCCTGGGCACCTGCTCGGAACACGCGGTCGAAGTCGGGCCGCACCGCCTGGTGGCCCGCAGCCTGGTGACCGACCGGTTCGACCCCAACGAGACGGTCAGCATCAGCATCAAGCCCGAACATGCGCGCATGTTCGTGGAAGCGGAGCCCCGGTAAGATGACGGGCGCAACCAGGCGATTGAACCTGCTCCCCATGGCCGGCACGCACAAGCCGCCGCGACGCTGGGTGCGATGGGGGCCGTTCGAGATCGCTTCGGTCCTGCTGCTGCTGATCACGGCAGCGATGATTTTCTATCCGCTGGCCACGATTTTCTGGCGCGCGTTTTTTGTCGACGGCACCCATAGCCTGGCCGAGATGCTGGCCACCGTCGGCCAGCCCCACATCCTGGCGGTATTCGGCAACACTTTTGTGGTGGCGGGGGCCAGCAGCCTGCTCGCGCTGCTTATCGGCTCGGCCTTTGCCTGGCTGATCGAACGCACCGATGCGCGCACCGGCCTGGCGTCCGAGCTGCTGCCGCTGGTGCCCCTGCTGGTCCCGCAGATATCGGGGGTGATCGGTTGGGTGATCCTGCTGTCGCCGCAGGCCGGCATGGCCAACGCGGTCATCCGATGGGTGGCCGGCGGGTTCGGGATCGAATTCCAGACGGGCCCCATCAACCTGTTCAGCTATACGGGCCTGATCAGCATCATGACGCTGTACCTGGTGCCGTATGTCTACCTGACGGTATCGGCGGCGCTGCAGAACCTGAACCCCAGCCTGGAAGAAGCGTCGCGCACTTGCGGGGCCAGCCCGTGGCGCACCCTGCGGCGCGTCACGCTGCCCGCGATCTGGCCGGCCATCGTCAACGCCGGCATCATCGTGCTGATCTTCGCCATCTCGCTGTTCTCGGTGCCGATCGTCATCGGCACCTCGGCGGGCATCGACGTCCTGTCGGTCACGATCTACCGCCTGCTGTACAACCACCCGCCCCAGACCGACCTGGCCGTGGTGCTGAGCCTGGCCATGATGATCATCGTGCAGATGGCGCTGCTGGCACAGCTGCTGATCACGCGCTCGTCCAGGCATGCCGTCATCGGCGGCAAGGGTACGGCCCCTTCGCGCATTCCGCTGGGCCGGTGGCGCTGGGCGGCGCGCCTGGCGATCGGCGCCTACCTGCTGGCCACGGCCGTCATTCCCCTGGTGGCGTTGCTGATTGTCTCGCTGCAACCCTTCTGGACCACCCACATCAACTGGGGATTGCTGGACCTGGCCAACTACCGCTACGTGCTCTACGAAAACGAAATGACCTCGCAGGCGCTGGCCAACAGCATCGGGCTGGGCATCGTCGGGGCCACGGTCGGCATGATCGCCGCGGCGGTGCTGGTGCTGTTCGCGCGCTCGGCCTCGCCCAGGACGCAGATGGCCGTCGATGGCACCACGGCCTTCCCGGCTACGCTGCCGCATACGGTGGTGGCGGTCAGCATGGTGCTGGCCTTCACCGGGGGCTGGCTGAACCTGTATGGCACCATGCTGATCCTGCTGCTGGCAAATCTGGTGCTGGTCGTGCCCCAGGCGGTGCGCTCGGCCCAGTCGGCCATGGCCCAGGTCGGCGCCGAACTGATCGAGGCCGCCCATATGGCCCGGTCCAAGTCGTTCAAGACATTCCGCCGCATCGTCCTGCCGCTGATGCTGCCCGGCCTGATGGCGGGCTGGGTGATCCTGTTCGTCCATATCAGCGGCGAATTGACCGCCAGCGCCCTGTTGTCGGGCACGAACAACCCCGTCGTGGGCCTGGTGCTGCTGGACCTGTGGGAAAACGGCTCGTTTCCCCAGTTGTCGGCCATTGCGCTGATCATGACGCTGCTGGACGCCGCCGTCGTCATGACCGTGCTGTATCTGGTGCGGCGCAGGTTGCGCAGCCTGGGTTGAGCGGGCGCCCTGCCGGCGGCGCTTTTTTGCCGGCCGGGCACGCCCCGAGGCCGGTCAAGCCGGTTTCATATTAATACTACAATAGTATAAATATATGAATAGCGAGACAGTCCATGGGCCTGCTGAACCGGCAACCACACGAGGTAGCGCGCTTAGAAACCAGCCTGACCGACCGCATTGTCGAAACGCTGACCAATGAAATCACCAGCGGCCAGTACAAGATCGGGGAAGTTTTGCCGCCCGAGCAGATCATTGCCGACCGCCTGGGGGTGTCGCGCACGGCCTTGCGCGAAGCCGTCTCGCGCCTGAAGGCCGACGGCCTGGTCAACAGCAAGCAGGGGCGCGGCCTGGCCATTACCGCCGTGACGCGCCCGTCCGTGCTGCGCATGCATGCCGCCGATGAAAGCAATCTGGACCAGATCCTCGGCATCGTCGAATTGCGCCGCGGCTTCGAGATCGAAGCCGCCTCGCTGGCCGCGTCGCGGCGCACGGACGCGGACCTGGCGGCGATGCGCGAAGCGCTGCAGTCCATGGCAGCGGCCATCGCCTCCGACGACATCGACGCGGGCGTGGAAGCGGACATGCGCTTTCACCGGGCGGTGGCCGAGGCCACGCGCAACGAGCACTATCTGGAATTCTTCCGGTTTCTCAGCCGCTTGCTGGCCTACAACCTGCGGGTTTCCCGCACCCGGTCGGCCAAGGCCAAGCGCGGCACCGATGCGCAAAACGAACATGAATTCCTGTACCGCGCCATCGAGCAGGGCGACCCGGCGCTGGCGCGCCAATGCGCCCGCAATCATATCGAGAATACCGAGGCGCGCCTGAGCAACAACGACTACCCGCGCCGCCCGCCCGGGCCGGCGGAGTAACTTGCTACGATGCAGGCTCATGCACCCGAGCCTGCCGGCCCTTCCGCCATGGAACTTCGCCACCTGCGCTACTTTGTCGAGACGGCCCACCGCCGCAGCATCACGAAGGCGGCGTCGGCGCTGCATATCGTGCAGCCGGCCCTGACCGCGCAGATCAAGGCGCTGGAAGACGAGCTTGGCACCCGGCTGCTGGAACGCTCGGCGCGCGGCGTCAGCCTGACGGCCAGCGGCGAAGCCGTGCTGCGCGATGCCGTGGCGATCCTGCGGGCGGTGGACGACCTGAAGCGGCGCCACACCGCCGCGGCCCGCACCGGCCGCGCCGTGAAGATCGGCATCCCCAACGGCATGACCCGCACCTTCGCCGGGCAACTGATCGAACGCGCGCGGCAGGAATGCAGCTTCGACGTCGAACTCATCGAGGGCATGTCGGGCCACCTGCTGGAATGGCTGAAGTCGGGCCGCCTGGACATCAGCGTGCTGTTCGCCAGCCAGCCCCTGCGCCAGCTGGACGTGCAGAAGCTGGCCGTCGATTCGATCGACCTGGTGGGCCCGCCCGGCACGCTGGATCCGCAACGGCCGGTCGAGTTCCGCGACCTGGCGCGCTACCCCCTGATATTGCCCAGCGCCAGGCACGGCCTGACGCGCCTGATCCATGCCCAGGCCCGCCTGGCCGGCGCCGAGCTGCTGCAGCACGCGACGCTGGATTCGATTGCCGAGATCAAGCACCTGGTGTCGCAGGGCGTCGGCTACACCCTGCTGGCCCCCATGGTGTACCAGCCGGAAATGGAACAGGGGCTGCTGTCGGCCGCGCCGCTGTGCAACCCCGCCTTCACCCGCGAACTGGTCACCGCCACCCGCCGCCTGCACGAGGCGCACGAAGACATCGCGCAGGTGCGCGCGCTGGTGCACGACATCTGCGGCGGCCGGCAAGGCACGGCCGCCGCGCACGCCTAGCCTGCGCGGCTACAGGCCGGGGCGCAGCCGGTGAAAGGCCGTCGCCTGCTGGAAGGCCGCGCCCAGCCGCAGCAGCATGCCTTCGCGCCACGGCGCCGCCACCAGTTGCACCGACATCGGCAGGCCGTCCGGCGTCAGCCCGCAGGGCAACGCGATCGCGCACAAGCCGTAGTAGCCGACGAAGCGCGTCAGCCTGCTGGGAGCCAGGTCGTTCTCGTCCAGCGTGGCCACCGGCTGCGCCTGGACGGGCACGCTGGGCAGCACCAGCACGTCGGTGGCGTCGAACAGTTCCAGGAATTCGCGCTGGCGCCGGTTGCGCTGCTGCAGCGCCGCCGCATAGCGCGGCCCGCTCCAGTCGCGCCCGCGCAGCACGCGGCCGCGCGAGGCGGCATCGCCGGTATCCTGCGCGGCCAGGATGTGCTCGCCGTGCCCCGCGTACGCTTCCGAAGCGATGATGCCGCCCGATTCTTGCTGGTCCGACACGAAGTCGACCCCCTGGAAGGCCGCGTCGTGCCTCAGGCAGCCCAGGCTGGCCAGCGTCTCGGCCGCTTGCCGCACCGCGTCCTGGATGGCCGGCTGCACCTCGCCCAGCGCCTGCGGCCCGACCAGGGCGAACCGCAGGCCCCGCACCGGCCGTGCCAGCTGGCGGACGAAGTCCTCCGGCGGCGCCTGCCAGGTGGCCGGATCGTGGGCATCCGGGCCATGGATAGCCTGCAGCAACAAGGCGGCATCCTCGGCCGTCCAGGCCATCGGCCCCACCGTGTCGAGCGTGTGGCTGACCAGGTCGAAGCCATGATTGCTGATGCGGCCCTGGGTGGTCTTCAGCCCGGTCAGCCCGCAAAACGCCGACGGGATCCGGACGGATCCCCCCGTATCGGTGCCGATCGCGCCGGCCGCCATGCCTGCCGCCACCGCGACCGCGGACCCGCTGCTGGACCCGCCTGGCGAACGATGGACGGCCTTGTCCCACGGGTTGCGCGGGGTGCCCAGGGCCTGGTTGGTGCCCCAGCCGCCGAAGGCGAATTCCACCAGGTGCGTCTTGCCCAGCACGACCGCGCCGGCCGCCAGCAGGCGCTGCACGACGGTCGCGGTATGCGTGGCGGGCGGGCGCTGGCGATACACGCTGGACCCGGCCGTGGTCCGGTAGCCTTCGACATGGGCCAGGTCTTTCACGGCGATCGGCACGCCTTCGAGCAGGCCCACCGGCATGCCCGCGGCCAGGCGCAGGTCGCTGGCCCGCGCCGCCGCCAGGGCCTGGTCGCCGAACACTTCGACATAGGCGTGCAGGTCGCCGTCGTGCCCGGCGATGCGTTCGAGATAGGCCGCCACCAGCGCCTCGGACGACCGCGAACGCGCCCGCAGCGCGCGCGCCAGTTCGCCCAGCGGCTGGCTCCAGGGCGGCAGGTCGGCGATATCGGTTTGCTTCATCAGTGTTCTCCCTGGGGCGCCGCGCCGTTCAGCGCAACACCACGGTAACGATGGACGGGAAGAAAATCATCAGCACGATCAGCAGCAGTTCCATGAAAATGAACGGCAGCACGCCGCGGTAGATTTCCCCCAGTTTCAGGCCCGGCACGGAACCCTGCACGACGAAGGCGTTGATCCCCACGGGCGGCGTCACCGCGCCGATCTCAATGAGCTTGGTCACGATGATGCCGAACAGCACCGGATGCACGCCGGCCTGCTCGATGATGGGAAACACCACCGGCATCGTGATGAAGATCATCGAGATACCGTCGATGAAGCAGCCCAGCACCATGTACGGCAGGATCAGCAGCAGCAACAGCGTAACCGGCGACAGGTTCAGTTCCGCGACCGCGCTGGCCAGCAGGGACGGCAGCTGGGTCGTGCCCAGGGCCACGCTGAACACGGCCGAGCCGATCATCAGCATGAAGATGGACGCCGAGCTGGAGCCGGTTTCGAGCAGGCCGCGCCAGATGGCGCCCTTTTCGCGGCCTTTGCGGCACACGGCGAAGACCAGCGCCAGGCAGGCGCCGATGCCGGCCGCCTCGGTCGCGGTGGCCAGCCCGGAATAGATCGAGCCGATCACCACCAGGAACAGCACCACCACTTCCCAGGCGGCCAGGGTCGCGCTGGCGCGTTCGTGCCACGATGCCTTGGGCAGGCGCGTGCGCCGCACCATGTCGGGATCCCGGCGCACCATGATGTACAAGCCCAGGGCGTAGACCAGCGCGGTCAGGAAGCCGGGGATCAGCGCGCCGATGAACAAGTCCGCGATCGAGACATTGGTGGCGATGGAATAGATGATCAGGATGCCGCTGGGCGGGATCAGGATGCCCAGCGCCCCGGCAATCGCCACCGGCCCCGCGGCCAGGCGCTGCGGATAGCCCATGCGCAGCATTTCCGGGATCGTCACCTTGGAAATGGTGGCCGCGGTCGCCACGCTGGAGCCGCACACGGTGGAAAATCCGGCGCAGGCGAACACCGTGGCGATGGGCAGGCCGCCGGCAATGTGGCCGACCCAGCTCTTGGCGGCGCGATAAGCCTTTTCCGACAGGCCCGCCGAGAACGCCAGGTGGCCCATCAAGAGGAACAGCGGAATGACGATCAACGCCAGGTTCGCCACGCTGGTATAGGGCAGGCTTTCGAGCAGGAAAATCGTGCCCCGCACGCCGCGGATGGCGAACAGGCCGACCGCGCCCACCGCCATCAGGGTCAGCGCTACCGGGATGCCCCCCAGCAACAGCACGATGACCGCGCCGATCATCAGGTATCCGATTTCCACCGGGCTCATTCTTGTTCTCCCGCGACAGGGTTGGCAGGCGCGGCGGCCGCGGCATCGCCGCGGCACGCATCCAGCGTATCCAGCAAAAACACCACGGCCAGCAGCGTCAGCCCCACCGCCGCCAGGATCTTGGCGGGCCAGACCGGAAAAGCGACCACGGCATAGGACTGCTCCAGCCGCTGCGTCGAGGCGATTGCCCCGCGGATCGCATACCACGCGAAGCCGCCGCTGATCAGCGTGCAGATCAGGTAACGCACCGCCTGCAGCCAACGCATGGCGGGCGCCGGCAGCACGGCGTCGAGCACCGACACCTGGAAATGTTCGCGCCGGACCTGTGCCAGCGGCATGGCCAGGAACACGATCAGCACCAGCAGCATGATGCCGGCCTCGGCCATGCCGTAGATCGCCTCGCCGAACAGGGTACGGGCCAGGATGTCCGGCACCACGGACAGCATCAGCAGCACGGTCGCGATGCCGGAAAGCATGCCCAGCCGGACGCAGAGACCGCGGATGCAACGATTCAATCGGATATACATGGCATGCCCGAAGAATGGAAAGATGGCGGGCGGCCGCGGCCGCCCGGTCGGGGGGTTACTTGCCGGCGGAAAGCTGGTCGAAGCCCGTCGTGTAGGGCATCTCGGCTTCGTGCTGGCGCGTCAGCGCGATGAAGTCGTCCAGGAACTTCTTCGGGTCGTCGATCCGGCCACGCACGCTGTCGAGCCACTTCTGGTTCACGATGGGTTGCGCGGTCGCCTTCCAGCGCGCCGCTTCCTGCTCGTCCATGGGCACGTAAGTCATGCGCGATGCGCCGCGCGCCAGTTCGACCGCGCGCGCCACTTCCTTGCGATAGCCGTCGAAGTACACCTTCGGCACGCTGGCGGCCACTTCGGTCATGACCTTCTGCGTGTCCGCGTCCAGCGACTTCCAGGTGTCTTCGTTGATGGACCAGGTCACCAGCGTGTACACCCCCATGCGGCCCGAGTTCGAGGCGTACGGCGCCATGTCGAAGACCTTGGTGATGATCGCCTGGTTGAAGGGCGTGCCGCTGACCCCTTCGGCCCCGCCGCGCTGCACCAGTTCGAGCGCCTCGACCCACGGGATGCTGATGGGCGTGCCGCCCAGCGCCCGGATGGCGTCGGCCACGCCGATGATGGCGCGGATACGGCTGCCCTTCAGGTCTTCGGCCGTGCGGATGGGCTTGTTGGTCCACAGCGAGTTCTCGCCCGAGCCCAGGGCCCACAGCAGCCGCTGGTTGTTGCTGCGGTATTCCTGCTGCAAGGCCGGGGTACGCTGGTACAGCTCGGCGAATGCCTGGGTGACCGCCGGCGGGTTTTCCGAGATGAACGGCAGCACCACCCCGGTCAGCGGGAATTCGCGCGGATTGAACGCGGCCGGCACCGCCGAGGCGATATCGGCCGCCCCCGAGGCCAGGCCGGTGCTCATCTCGGCCGTCTTCAGCAGGCTGCCGCCGTAATAGGGTTCGAAGGTGACGCGCCCGTCGGTGCGCTTGGTCACCTCGTCCATGAAGTACTTGGCGGACGTTTCATAGAAATCGTTGGAACCGTAGAACGTGGCGTAGGTCAGCTTGCGGGGCTGCGGCTGCGCGCCGGCCTGAAAAGCGCTCAGGCCCAGGATCGCCACGCAGGCGACTTTCAGGGTGGTAGTGGCAAGGCGTTTCACGCGGACTCTCCTTTTTTCGAATGGAACGTAGTATGACGGCTCGATCGGGCCAGGCCGGCCAGGGCATTCCACTGCTTCAGCCCCATCTCGATGAAGTCGTTGATGTGGGTGTAGAGCATGGTGGCCCCGCGCGCCTGCCAGTCCTGCAGGTCGTGGTCCTTGACCAGGAAGCCGGCGGCGCGCCCCGCGGCGCGGATGCGTTGCAGCACTTGCCCCATGGTTTCCATGACTTCCGGCTGGCGGTAGTCGCCGGCGTACCCCATGCTCTTTGCCAGGTCGACCGCGCCGATGAAAAAGCAGTCGATCTCGGGCAGCGCCAGGAATGCGTCCAGCTCGGCCACGGCCTTGGCCGACTCGATCTGCACAATGATGGCCTTGGCGTCGAAATCGCGCGGCACCACATAGCGGATATCGGCGATGGCGGCCTGCGCCTGCCGCGCGCTGTCCAGCCGCGGAATGACCAGGCCGTCGATGTCGCGCATCAGGTAGCGCTCGATCGTCCACGGCTCGATCGAGGGAATGCGCACCAGCGCGCGGGTGCCGTGCAGGCGCGCCGCGCGGGTCATGTCCTCGATGTCCTCGAAGCTGGGGTTGCCCTGTTCGGCATCGAGCATGACCGCATCGACGCCCAGCCGGCTGACGAAAGCCACCAGGCCCGCGCAGGCATGGTCGGCATTGACCAGGGCCACGGTTTCGCCGCTACGCAGGCGGCGCTTGAAGTCTGTCATGACAAGGCTCCTTCGGATGGCGGCATGGCCGTCATCCGGCGATAGATATCGAACAGGCGCGTGTCGCTGGCGGCCGCAAGGCCCTGCGCCTGCGCCAGGCCGAACACCTGGCGGGCGGCCCGTGCCATGGGCGCGGGCTGCGCCAGCGTGCCGGCCGCCTCCAGGGCGATGTCGAGATCCTTCAGGAACACGCCCACCGTCGCCTGGGGTTCGTGGTCGGCCTCGACCATGCGCATCGCGCGCTTGTCGAACATGACGGAATTGCCGGAACTGTCGCGCACCGCGCGGACCAGCTGCGGCAGGTCCACCCCCGCCTTGAGCCCCAGCGCCAGCGCTTCGGCCGTCAGGGCGATGTGCGAAGCGACCAGCACCTGGTTGATCATCTTCATGGTGGAACCGGCCCCCGCTTCGCCGACATGATGGATGCGCGTGGCGCAGGTGCGCATCAGCGGGTCCAGCGCCGCCACGGCCTCGGCGCTGCCGCCGGCCAGCACGGCCAGCGACCCCCGCCGGGCATTGACCGCCCCGCCGCTGACCGGGCCGTCCAGCATCAGGATGCCGCGCCGGGCCAGGTCGCTTGCCAGCGCGCGCGCATAGTCGGGCCCCACCGTGCAGGCCAGCCAGAGCGCCGCGCCGGGCGGCAAGGTGGCCAGCAGGCCGTCGGGCCCGGACAGCACCGCATCGACCTGTGCCGCGTCGTGCACGACCACCACGGCGTAGCGGGCGCCGCTGGCCGCCTGCGCCGGCGTGCCGGCCGCATGCCCGCCGCCTTCGGCCAGGCGGCGCAAGGCGTCGGGCCGCAGGTCCACGCCGTGCACCGCATAGCCGCGGGCCGCCATGTTGGCGGCCATCGGCCCGCCCATCATGCCCAGGCCGATGCACGCCACCCGTTCGCCGCACTGCGGGCGAGTCGTCCCGGCGCTAGGCAATTCGGTCCCCCTTGCGGATCACGGCGGCGCGATTGTCCACGCCGGGCAGCATGCGCGCCGGATCCCGGGTCACCACCACGTCGACCACCACCGGCCCGCGCGTCGACAGCGCGCGGCGCAGCGCGGGTTCCAGCTCGTCGGGATCCTCGACCCGGATGCCGGTGCACTCCATGGCCTGCGCGACGCGCGCGAAATCCACTTCTTTCAGGTCGGACGACAGGTAGCTGTCGGCCCCGTACATCAAGTGCTGCAGCGCTTTCACATAGCCCGAGGCGGCGTTGTTGACGACTACGATCACGATATCCAGCGCCAGGCGCCGGGCCGTTTCCAGGTCGCCCAGCACCATGCAGAAGCCGCTGTCGCCGGTCAGGCTGACGACCGGCTTGCCGGGGCGCCCCAGCGCCACGCCCATCGCGCCCGGCAAGCCGTAGCCGATCGAGGCGAAGCCGCGGTCGGGAATGAAATGCCGGCCGGCCGCCTTGGTATCGAACAGCAGCCCGCCCCAATGGGCCGCGAACCCGCCGTCGGCCACCAGGGAGCCGTCGGCCGGCAGCACTTTCTGGATTTCCGTCAGCAGCCGCGCGACGTTGATGGGCTTTTCGCCGGACTGCAGCCTGTCGGCCACCGATTCGCGCCAGGCCTGCATGCGGCGCGACACGTCCTGCGCGTAGGCCTGCTGGCGCGCCTGTATCTGCGGGGCCTGGCCGCGCAGCGCGTCGTGCAGGTCCTGGATGCCCAGGCGGGCGTCGCCCCACAGCATGATCTCGGGCGACAGGGTGCGGCCGATTTCCTCGGCCACGATGTCCAGGTGGATGATGCGCTTGCCGGGGCCGGGCACGGTGTAGCGCTTGGTGGCGATTTCGCCCAGCTTGCAGCCCACCACCAGCAGCACATCCGATTCTTCGACCAGCTTGTTGGCAATGCGGTCGTAGCGGCCGAACAGGCCGGCGTTCAGCGGGGTGTTGCAGGCGATGGCGCCCTTGCCCGTCAGCGTGTGCGCCACGGGCAGATTCAGCGCCTGCGAGAACGATGCCAGCGCATCGGCGGCGCCGGACAGGTGCACGCCGCCGCCGGCCAGCACCAGCGGGCGCCGGGCCTGCGCCAGCAGTTGCGCCGCCTGCGCCACGTCGGCGGCGGCGGGACGCGTGCGCAGCGCGGGGGCGGCCTCGTAGCGGGCATCGACGATGAAGTCGGACGGCAGGAAATCGCAGGTGTCGTGCATGATGTCTTCCGGCACATCCACCACCACCGGCCCGGGCCGGCCCGTGGTGGCGACGGCGAACGCCCGGCGCATCAGTTCGGGAATGCGCGACACCATCTCGACGCGGATCAGTTCCTTGCACGCGGGCCGCAGGATGTCGACCTGGCGGCTTTCCTGGGTCATGTTCTTCCAGGAATGTTCGCGATGGGTGTTGCCCACGACGCACACCAGCGGGCTGCCGGCATTCAGCGCTTCGGTCAGCGCGGTGACCATGTTGGTGGCGCCGGGGCCGACCGTGGCATCGGCCAGGCCGACCCGGCCGGTCGCCTTGGCGTAGGCATCGGCAAGAAATACCGCATTGCGTTCGTCGTGGATCAGATGATGCGGCATCCCCAGCCGCCGCGCCGCTTCGTACAGGGGCAGCAACTGGAAGCCGCCCATCCCGAACATGGGGCCGCCGTGGAACGCCTGGATGATGCGCACAACGGCCTCGCCTCCCGACAGGGAAAGCGGGGTTTGCGAGGGGTCGGCGGGGGCCTGGCTGCTGGACATGGATGCGGGGTCCTGTGAAGTTCGCGTGGCGCAGGAATCGCTTGCCACTTTGCGCGCATCCTATCTCTGTCAACGAGACAAAAGAATAGAATACAAGGAATTTTCAGGGAAAATCCCCATGAAATTCACTCGCATATATCATTTAATGAGACAACTCATTCTCTGACAGGGAGCCGGCACATGCCCCAGGAAACCCCGCCCCCCGACACCGGCGATGCCCGCGGCGGCAGTTCCGTCACGCAAAGCCTGGATCGCGCCCTGGCCTTGCTGGATATCGTGGTCAGGCACGCGCGCGCCGGCATCACGCTGGGCGAAGCGGCGCAGCAGGCCGGCCTGAAGCGCCCCACCGCGCACCGGCTGCTGACCGGCCTGCGCAATGCCGGGATGATCGACTACGACACCCGCGCGCGGCTGTTTTCGCCGTCGTTCCGCTTCTACCAGATGGGCCTGGCCGCGGGCGCGCGCTTCGATATCGTGCGCATCGCGCTGCCCAGCCTGGAACGGCTGGCGCAGGAAACCAGCGACACGGTGCATTTGTCGACCCGCAACGGCGATCACAGCATCTGCGTCGCGCGCCGCATCGGCGAATTCCCCATCCGGACGCTGACGCTGAAGGTGGGCGACTTCCGTCCGCTGGGGCTGGGCGCGGGCAGCCTGGCGCTGCTTGCCGCGCTGGACGACGAGGAATGCCGGGCCAGCATCGAACGCAACCGGGCCGACCTGGAAGCGAATCCCAACTACCGCCCGCAAGCGCTATGGCTGCAGGTGCAGCAGACGCGGCAGCAGGGCTATGCGCTCAACGACGGCATGATGCTGCCGGAAATGGCCGGGCTGGCGGTGGTCGTGCGCGAACCCCGGGGCCAGGTCTGCGGCGCCCTGTCGATTGCCGCGATCCGCAGCCGGCTGCAGTTGCCCCGCCGCGACGAAGTGCTGGCCCTGATGCAGGCGGAAGCGCGCAACATCGAGCAGCACCTGCGCGACGAACTGTCGCGCGCGTGAGGGGGCGGGGTTGTAGCCCCCTACCCCACCGTCACCCCGGCCCGCCGCACGGTGCCTTGCCACAACTCGGCCTCGGCCGCCAGCCGCTGCTGGAAGGGTTCGCGGCCCTGCGCCACGACCATCAGCCCCATGGCTTCCAGGCGGCCGGCGATGGCGGGGTCGCGCGCGGCGCGCAGCACGGCTTGTTCCAGCGTGGCGATGCGCGCGGCCTCGACGCCGCTGTGCGCCACCACGCCGATCCAGCCCATGCCCGCCAGCTGGCTCAGGCCCAGCTCGGTCATGCTGGGCACGTCGGGCAGCAGGGGCGAACGGCTGTCGCCCAGCGTGGCCAGCGCCCGCACCTTGCCGCCGCGCACCGACGCCACTTGCGCGAACAGGTTGTCCATGGCCGCGTCGACGCGGCCGCTGACCAGGTCGGGCATCAGCGCCGCGCTGCCCTTGTAGGGAACCGGCACGACGCGCAACTTCATTTCCTGGCCGATCAGCAGGCTGACCAGGTGCGGCACGGTGCCGATGCCGGGCGATCCGATGGTGACCGTGTCGGGCCTGGCCTGGGCCGCCTCGAACAGCTGCTGCGGCGTGCGGAACGGCGAATCGGCGGGCACTACCAGCACATTCGGGTTGAGCGCCACCAGGCCCACCGCCTGCATGTCGCGCAGGGGCTGGTAGCTGAGCTGCGGATACAGGGCCGGGTTGACCACCAGGGGCGGCACCGCCAGCAGCAGCGTATGCCCGTCCGGCGCGGCCTTGATGGCCGCCTCGGTGCCGATGTTGGTGGCGCCGCCGGGACGGTTGACGATCACCACGGGCTGGCCCAGTTGTTCGCTCATGGACGCGGCGATGGCGCGCGCCACGGAATCGGTGGCGCCGCCCGGCGGGTACGGCACGATCCACTGCAACGGCCGGTCGGGAAACTGCCCGGCCCGCGCCGGCCTGCCCAGGCCCAGGCAGGCGGCGCCGGCCAGCGCGCCTTGCAGCAAGGTACGTCGCTTCATGATGTTCTCCTTTTTTCGGGCACGCCGGGCTGCGCGGCGCGCGGGTGCCGCGGCGCCACCGGCTCGACCGGCGGATAGCGCAGCTTGCCCTTGACCACCGACGGACTCGATTGCGCGCCGGCCCGCACGTACTGGCGGCTGGCGTCGGTGAACGGCTGGAAGTCCCAGGCCGGGAAATCGCCGGACAGGCGGCTTTGCTGCACCAGGCGGCGGCGCGCCTGGCTGTGCAGGATATTCCGGTGCAGGCCGGCGGCATCCCACTTGCGCCGCACCAGCGCGGTCAACTGCTGCTCGATGTCCCGCGCGGCCGGCGTGCCGGCCAGGTTGCGCAGTTCGCGCGGATCGTGCTGCAGGTCGAACAGCTGCGGCGGATCGCCCTCGGCCACCACCAGTTTCCACCAGCCTTGCCGCACCATCAGGCAAGGCGCGTGCGCGCCTTCGCCGTTCATCTCGCCGTAGGCCACGCCGGTGGGCTGCTCTTGCGGCACGCCCAGGCCGTCGGCCAGGGAACGGCCGTCCAGCGGGTGCGCGCCGTCGTCGGGCAGCCGCACGCCCGCCAGGTCGAGGATGGTGGGGAAGATGTCGACCAGCGACGCCAGGCCGTGGCGCACCGCGGGCCGGGCGCGCCCGGGCGCCGAGATCAGCAGCGGTATGCGCACCGCAGGATCGAAGTGCACCCACTTGTACCAAAGGCCGCGCTCGCCCAGCATGTCGCCGTGGTCCGAGGTGAACACCACCACGGTGGAATCGTCCAGGTCCATGGCCCGCAGCGCGTCGAGCAGCCGCCCGACCTGCGCATCCACATAGCTGACCATCGCGTAGTACGCATGGCGCGCGGCGCGCACGTGCTCGTCGGCCACGTCGTACTCGTCCTGGCGGAACATGTACCACAGGCGCTGGCTGTGCGGATCCTGCCGGTCGAACGGAATCGGCGGCACGGCGGGCATGTCGATCTCCGCGGGCGGGTACAGGTCCAGGAACTCGCGCGTCGAGACATACGGGTTGTGCGGATGCGTCATCGACACGGCCAGGAAGAACGGCCGGTCGCGATGCAGGCGGCCCAGGTCGTAGATTTTCTGCACGCCGCGGTACACCACGTCGTCGTCGTAGTCCATCTGCATGCTGCGCCGGCATTCGCCCGCCTCGATCACGCTGCGCATGTTCATGCCGGTGGGCGCGATGGGGATCTCCTGGCGCCAGTCGGGCGTCCAGCCGAAATCCGAAGGATAGATGTCGGTGGTCAGGCGTTCCTGGAAGCCGTGGTGCTGGTCGGGGCCCACGAAATGCATCTTGCCCGACAGGATGGTCGAATAGCCGGCCAGCGCCAGGTGGTGCAGGAAGGTGGGCACCTCGGCCGAGAACTCCGAAGCATTGTCGTAGACGCCCACCGAGCTGGGCAGGCGGCCCGTCAGCATGGCCACGCGCGACGGCGCACAGAGCGGGAAATTGCAGTAGGTATTGGCGAAGCGCGTCGAGCGCGCGGCCAGGCGGTCCAGGTTGGGAGTGCGGCACACGCCGTTGCCGTACATGCGCAACGCGAAGGCCGTCAGCTGGTCGGCCATCAGGAACAGGAAATTCGGCTGTCGGGTCGGGGACATCGTGCTCTCAGCTTTGGGGGGATTGCTGCATGCTGCTCATCAAGGCCGACCACTGCGCGGTTTCGCGGGCGATGCGCGCGCGCACCTGGGCGGCATCGGCGTAGAACGGGTCGATGCCCACGGCTTGCAGGCGCTCGACCACGCGGGGGTCGCGCAGCACCGACGACAGGCTGGCGGACAGCTTGTCCGCCACGCCGGACGGCACGCCGTCGGGCGTCATCAAGGCCAGCCACGACGCGCCCGCGAACCCCGCCAGCCCCTGCTCGGACAACGGCCGCACTTCGGGCAGCAACACTTGCGGACGGGTCGAGGTCAGGCCCAGCGCGCGCAGCGAGCCGGCGCGAATGTGCGGCAGCACGCCCGGAATCAGGGCGACGATGCAATCGATGTTGCCGGCCAGCAGGTCCTGCACCGCGGGGCTCAGGCCCTTGTACGGCACATGGGTCAGCTGCACGCCGAAATCGCGCTTGAGCTGCTCGGCATACAGGTGGCCGGCAGTGGCGTTGCCGCCCGAGCCCGCGGTCAGGTTCTGCCGGCGGCCGTAGTCCAGGAAATCGGCCGCCGTCTTGATCGGCGAACGCGCATTGACGACCAGCACGCTGGACAGTTCGCCCACCATGCCGACCGGCGCCAGCGCGGGCGCGCCCTGCGCCGCGCCCTTGCCATAAAAATAGGGGTTCACCGTCATGATGGAGTCCAGCGCCAGCAGCAGCGTGTACCCATCGGGCTGGCTGCGCGCGACCTCTTCGGCGCCGATGTTGCCGCCCGCGCCGCCCTTGTTCACCACCACTACCGGCCGGCCCAGCTGCCGGCCCAGCGGCTCGCCGACGGCGCGGCCGGCGATATCGACCGGGCCGCCGGGCACGAAGGGCACCACCAGGCTCAATTGCCGCTGCGGGAACGCGGCCTCGGCGCGCGCCAGCCCGGCCAGCGGCAGCGTGCCCAGCAACGCGGCGACGCCGCCCAGCCATTGCCTGCGCGACGCGCTGGGCGCGTCATCGTGCATGGCCGGCGCATGGCGGCCATCAGCCCTGATTCTCATCCTGGTCTCCTTGTTATCGTTGTGCGTCCGGTGGGCCCGGCAAGCCATCGTAAGCGTGGGCCGGCGGCCCGCGGTAATAGGAAAGGATGAGGCGAGCAATCAGAAAAAATGATGCCCGGATGCGCGCGCGGACGCCGGCGGCGCCCGCCGCGCGTCAAAGCGTCAGGGGTTCGCCGGTCAGGCGGATCTCGGCCACGATGCGGTCGGCGCGCTGTTCCAGGGAAAACTGGTACCGGTCGGGGTAGCGCAGCGCCAGCCGGCGGCACAGGTTGCCCAGCCCGCCGCCGCTGGTGGCCAGGTCGTAGGGCGCGCGCAGCTGGCCGGGGTTGTCCACCTCGACGATCACCTCGTCGCCCTGGCGGCGGGCGCGCAAGTTGATCAGGAAGTGTTCGTGCTCGGCCCGCATGCCGTGCTTGATGGCGTTTTCCACCAGCCCCTGCAGGGTCATGTGCGGCAGGCGGAACTGCAGCGACGCGGGATCGATATGGCAGCGGTATTCGAGCTGCTTGTCGAAGCGCAGGGCCTGGATGCAGATGTAGGCCTCGGCGGCCTCGATCTCTTCTTCCAGCCGGCACAGGCCGTGGCCGCGGCGGTCCAGCGAATAGCGCAGGTACTGCGCCAGCCGGCGCGTCATCTCTTCGGCGATGGCCGGGCGGTCGGCGATCTCGGCCACGATGGTATTGAGCGCATTGAAAAGAAAATGCGGCTCTATCTGCATCTGCAGGCGTTCGAGTTCCAGGCGCAGCGCGCGGGTCTCGGCGTTCATCTTGGACAGGCGCTCGGTGCGCGCGGCCAGTTCGGCCGATACCCCGAAATAGACCAGCGTCCAGATCGAGAGAATGCCGATGTAGTAGATGAACCCCAGCCGGTACTGGTTGCCGGCGACCACGTTCAGCGTGCCGGGCGGAAACAGCTGGTGGATGGCATAGGCGATGTAGGCCAGCACCGCCGAGGCGGCCGTGCACAGCAGCACCGCGCAGGCAAGCACCAGCACGGGCGATGCCGACCGGGGCGTATAGCGCCCGTGCAGCACCGCGGCAATGCTGGTCAGGGCAAAAGCCAGCGGCTCGAGCCCCAGCGTCAGCCAGAATGCGGCGGATGCGCTGCCGAATACGGCCAGGCGGATGCAGAAGCCGATGACGGCCAGGAAGATCCACCCCACCACCTGGGCGCGCCAGAAGGAAGACGAGGATTCCCCCACCGTGAGTTCCTGGCTGACAGGAGCGAAGATCATGAGCCCACCATCGAAATCGCGTTGCCTGTCAAGCCAAACAAGCGCTTCACTGACAAGCGGACATGCCCTATATTCATGGGCAGGATACTCTGCACTACGGTTCCTTGCCCTCGATCGGCCGCCCGGGCAACCGCGGCCGCGCCAGCGGCATCGGCCGCCCACCCCGCGGCGCTGGTTGCCAGGCCGATCAATCGTGCTCGCCGTCCCGGAGCACCAGAGGAAAACAGATGTTGCGCGTGCTTATCGTCGACGATGAGGCACCGGCGCGCCGTTATTTGCGCCGGCTGCTGGAAACCGCGCCGGGCGTCCACATCGAAGGCGAAGCCGCCACCATCGAACAAGCGCGCGGACTGATCCGCGATCACCGCCCGGACGCCATCTTCCTGGACATCGCCCTGACCCACGGCACCGGCTTCGAGCTGCTGGAAGGCATGGACTCGCCCCCCGCGGTGGTGTTCGTCACCGCGCACGACGATTACGCGGCGCGGGCCTTCGACATCGAGGCGGTCGATTACCTGCTCAAGCCCGTCAGCCCGCAGCGGCTGGCGCAAGCGCTGATCCGCCTGCGGCCGCACGCCAGCGGCTACCTGACCATGCGCACCCGCACCGGGACGCGGCTGATCAAGATCCAGGACCTGACCATCGCGCAAGCCCAGGGCGACTACGTGCGCCTGTGCAGCGCCGCCCACGCCAGCGAGCTGATGCACATCCCGCTCAAGCGCCTGGCGCCGCAATTGCCGTCCCCGCCGTTCTATGCGGTGTCGCGCTCGATCATTCTGAACCTGGACCATATTTCCCACATCACGCAATTGCCCGGGGCGCAGGCCGAAGTGGCCTTCGCCAACGATGTCGCGCCCCTGATGCTGGGGCGCACCGCTTCCGCGCGCCTGCGGCGCCGGATGATGTAGCCGGGCCGCCCGGCCGGCCGCACGGTCGGCATGAACGGGAAGCTAGGCGAAGCGCCCGGGCGGCGCCAGCATTTTTCGACGAAGGCGCGCAATTGTTCGACGAAACGGCAGCCCGGGCGGGACGCCCGGTCGAATCGCCGGCCGGCGCGGGCCCCTGAAGTTACAAAATGACACTAAAAAGACGCTGCCGCGGCTGGCCGAAGATAAGGCCGGGTTAGCGCCGGCGTCACCGCAAAATCGCCCAATTCTTCGAAATTCGCCGGCAATTCCCGGCAATTTCATGTTTTTTCGGGCGATTGCATTGCGCCGCCTGGCGTTCTTACGATCCGCCGCTTATGGCCTGCGGCCCGCGCCGCGCCATGCCGACCGACCCGGAGGATCGCCATGCACACTTCGACCGTTCCCGTGTCCGCCCTTGCGCGGCCCGCCCCGCCAGCGCCACAGGCCTGGCAGCCCGACGACATCCTGGCGCTGTACGAGCTGCCCTTCGCCGACCTGCTCTATCGCGCCCAGCAGGTCCATCGCCTGCACTTCGACGCCACCGCCATCCAGTTGTCGAGCCTGCTGTCGATCAAGACCGGCGGCTGCCCGGAAGATTGCGCGTATTGCCCGCAGTCGGCGCATTACGACACCGGCCTGGCGGCCGACAAGCTGATGCCGCTGGACGAGGTGGTGCGGGCCGCGCGCGCCGCGCAGGCCGGCGGCGCGCAACGTTTCTGCATGGGCGCGGCCTGGCGCAGCCCCAAGCCGCACCACCTGGAACAGGTCGCCGAGATGATACGCGCGGTGAAGGCGCTGGGCCTGGAGACCTGCGTCACGCTAGGCATGCTGCGCGACGGCCAGGCCGAACAGCTGAAGCAGGCCGGGCTGGACTACTACAACCACAACCTGGATACCTCGCCCGAGTTCTACGGCCGGATCATTTCCACCCGCACCTACCAGGATCGCCTGGACACGCTGGAACGCGTGCGCGACGCGGGCCTGAGCGTCTGCTGCGGCGGCATCGTGGGCATGGGCGAATCGCGCCGCGAGCGCGCCGGCTTGATCGCGCAGCTGGCCAGCCTGGATCCCTACCCCGAATCGGTGCCCATCAACAACCTGGTGCAGGTCGAGGGCACGCCGCTGGCGGGCACCCAGCCGCTCGATCCGTTCGAGTTCGTGCGCACCATCGCGGTGGCTCGCATCGCCATGCCACGCGCGCGCGTGCGCCTGTCGGCCGGCCGCGAGACCATGGGCGATACGCTGCAGGCGCTGTGTTTCCTGGCCGGCGCCAACTCGCTGTTCTGCGGCGACATGCTGCTGACCACCGGCAACCCGCAAGTACAGGCCGACCGGCAATTGCTGGGCCGCCTGGGCATGCATGCCGAAGGCGAATCGCCGTCTGAAGCAGGGGCCGCCGCATGTTCTCGCTGACGCCCGGATTGCTGTTCCTGCTGGCCAGCGTGGCCTTCAGCGTGACGGTGGCGGTGCTGCTGAAGCTGGCGCGCCGCTACCAGATCGACGTGCGGCAGGCCATCGCCGCCAATTACGCGGTGACCACCGCGCTGACCTGGCTGGTGCTGCGGCCCTCGCCGGCGCAGCTGGAATCGGCCGGCCAGGCCTGGGGGCTGCTGCTGGCGCTGGGCCTGCTGCTGCCCAGCGGCTTCATGGCCATGGCCCAGTCCGTGCGCCACGCGGGCATCGTGCGCAGCGACGCGGCGCAGCGGCTGTCGCTGTTCCTGCCGCTGCTGGCGGCCTTCCTGCTGTTCGGCGAATCGCTCACCTTGCGCAAGGCGGGCGCCATCGCGCTGGCGTTCACCGCATTGTTCTGCGTGTTGCGGCGGCGCGCGCCGGCCGGCGCCGAGGCGGCCGGCGGCGGCGCCTGGCTGTGGCCGCTGGGCGTGTGGGTGGCCTATGGCGTGGTGGACATCCTGTTCAAGCAGATGGCCAAGGCCGGCGCCGCGTTCTCGGGCGGACTGCTGGTGGCCTTCGCGCTGGCGGGCGTGTTCATGACCGCCTACCTGCTGCTGCGGCGCACGGCCTGGCAGCCGCGCCACTTGCTGGCCGGCGTGGCGCTGGGCGCGGCCAACTTCGGCAATATCGTCACCTATATCCGCGCCCACCAGGCCTTGCCGGACAACCCCGCGCTGGTGTTTTCCACCATGAACATGGGCGTCATCGCGCTGGGCACGGTAGTGGGCGCCCTGGCCTTTCGTGAACCGCTCAGCCGCGTCAACCTGCTGGGCCTGGCGCTGGCGGTGGCAGCGATCGTGCTGATGATGCCTTGAAATGGATGCGCCATCCGGGTGCAGGCAGGCACCGAACGGTGTCGGACACCCGGGTGATGCCGCCGGCGTCTCTTGGGGGGTGCCAGACACCCCGAAGGGTGTCTGGCACCGGGGAAATGCCGGTTGCCGCCCGAGAGCTCGCCCTATTCCGCCTGGATGCCGTTGTCCTGGATGACGGCGGTCCACTTGGCGTATTCCTTCGTCAGGCGCGCCTTCGCCTCGTCGACGCTGGTCGGCTGGGGCTGGATGCCCATGAAGCCGAACGTCTCGGTGGTCTTCGGCGTCTGCAGCGCCTTGACGGCCAGGGCGTTGAGCTTTTCGAGCACATCCTTGGGCGTGCCGGCCGGCACCAGCAGGCTGTAGGTCGACACCACGTCGTAGCCCGCCAGGCCCGCTTCCTTGGGCGTGGGCAGCGTGGGCAGCGCGGGGTTGCGCTCGGCGGTGGTGACCATCAGCCCCTTGATGCGGCCGCTGTCCTTGTTGGACACGACAGTGGGCGCCGTGGCGAACAGCACATCGATCTGGCCGCCCATCAAGTCGATGATGGCCGGGCCCGCACCGCGATACGGCACGTGCATGGCGCCGCCCGGCACGGACTTGAAGAACAGTTCCGCAGCAATATGCTCGAGCGAGCCGACCCCGGTGGACCCGTAGCTGAGCTTGTGCGTCTTGGCGTAGGCCAGCAGTTCAGCCACGTTGTCGATGGGCAGGTGCGGATTCACCATGAGCACCATGGGCTGGACGCCGAGCAGCGTCACCGGCGTGAAGTCCTTCTGCAGGTCGTAGCCGACCTTCGCGCCGTACAGGATGCCGTTGATGCGGTAGGTGGTCGTGGGCGCCACCAGCAGGGTGTACCCGTCCGGCGCGGCCTTGGCCGCGAAGGCAGCGCCGATGTTGCCGGAAAACCCGCCGCGGTTGTCGACGATGACGCTCTGGCCGGAGACTTCCGCCAGTTGCGAACCGACCAGGCGGGCGATCGAGTCCGCGCCGCCGCCGGGGGGATAGCCGATCACGATGGTAATCGGCCTGGAAGGATAGTTGTCTGCCTGGGCGGCAGGCGCGCCCACGCATGTCAGCGCAATACCCAGCAGCACGCGCAATGCGACGGTCAGTTTCATGATCGAACCCCTTGGATAGTCAATTCCCGCGCGCCGCCTCACCACGGCGCTGGCCGGAGTTTATACCCGATTTACTTATTTAAACAATAAGCAAATTTAATTCTAGGGGTTTTCCACACCCTTGTCCCAGGGCGTCAGGCTCTTGATCTGCGGCACCCACTGGTGCTTGAGGATGGTGCGGGCCGTGGCCGATATCCGTTCCCACAGCGCCGCATGCTCGTCGTGGTGCGCCACCAGGCGCAACGTGCGGCGCAGCTCGGTGGGCAGCGGCAGGTACTGGTATTCCTGCAGCAGCAGGCGGGTCTTCAAGACGCACAGCGGCGTGGTGATCGCCCAGCCCAGCCCGGCGCTGACCATCGCCAGCACGGCGTCGGAGGTGTCGAATTCGTATTCGCGCTGCAGCGACAGGCCCTGCTGCCGCAGGTAGAGATCGATCTTGCGGCCCAGGAAGGTGCCGGCGCTGTACCGGATGAAGGGCAGCGCGCGGCCCAGTTCCTCGAGGTTGCCGCTAGGCACGGCAAACCCCTTCGGCGCCACGATGAAGAACGGCTCTTGCATCAACGGCAAGTCCATCAGCCGCGGGGCGTCGCCGATGTCGTCGGAGGTGACGATCAGGTCGATGCGCTGTTCCACCAGGCCGCGCACGTCGGTGCCGGACACGCCGGAGGTGACCGACCAGCGCGACGCCATGGTGGCGATCTCGCGCAGCAGCACCGGGCCCACGGTGCTGGCGAACGAATCGACCATGCCCATGCGCAGCAGCGGCAGCTGGGCATTCTGCTGCAGGCTGACCAGCTGTTCCAGTTCGCGCGAGCGGCGCAGCAGTTCGATGGCCCGTTCGTAGAACGTCGTGCCGAACAGGGTGAGCTGCATGGGGCGCTTCGAGCGGTCGATCAGTTGCGCCCCCAGCCCGCTTTCGATGGCGCCGATGGCCTGCGACACCGCCGATTGCGTCATGCCCAGCCGGTGCGCGGCATGGGTCATGCCGTCTTCCTGGACCACCGTCACGAAGACTTCGATCAAGCGCAGGTTCAGCCAGCTGCGGCCATTGGCCTGCCCGGCATCGGCCTGGGCCGCGGCGGTTTTGCGGGCGGATTTTTTCTCGGCGGTCTTCGTGGCAGGCTTGCGCATACTATATTAAATAGCTAATATGTTTAATCACCAAATCTAATTATACGGAGACCCGGCGGCTTGCGCGAATACGGCGCCCGGCCATCCCTCTTCGTCGCCATGCTACTCGCAGTCGTTTGTAACCCCACCCTCAGGAATTCGTATGCAAGCCAATCCTAACCTACCCGTGACGAAGGCGCTCGCCGAGTTTGTCGCGAACTTGAGCTGGACACAGCTGCCGGCCGCCGTGCAGGAAGAAGGCCGCCTGGCCATCGCCGACACCATCGGCGGCGCGCTGGCCGCCGTGCACGAACCCGTGACCCGCGCCGTGCTGGCGGTGGTCGGCGACGAGCCCGGCCCCAGCGCCATCTGGGGCACGGCGCTGCGGACCACGCCGCGCAACGCCGCCCTGGTCAACGGCGCCATGGCCCATGCCCACGACATCGACGACACCAACCCTTCCATGCGCGGGCACCCGTCGTGCCCCGTGGTGCCCGCCGTGTTCGCGCTGGCCGCCAAGCTCGGCTCGACCGGCCAGGAACTGGTCGCCGCGTATGTGGCCGGGGTGGAAATCGCCACCAAGCTCGGGCGCGCCGTCAACATGGCCCACTACAACAAAGGCTGGCACACCACCCTGACGCTGGGCACGCTGGGCGCCGCGGCCGCCTGCGCCAACCTGCTCAAGCTGGACGCGCACCGGACCGCCATCGCCCTGGCCATTGCGGGCTCGCGCGCGGGCGGGCTGGTGGCCAACTTCGGCACCATGACCAAGCCGGTGCACTCGGGCTTCGCGGCGGAAGGCGGCATGACGGCGGCCCTGCTGGCGCAGGCCGGCATCACCGCGAACCCGGCCGCCCTGGAAGCCAAGAACGGCTTCTTCGACCTGTTCGCCGGCCTGGACAACGTGCAGCCCGCCCTGGCCCTGGAAGCCCTGAACGAACGCTTCGACCTGGTCGACCCGGGCAACATCTACAAGCAGTACCCCACTTGCTCGCTGACGCATTGCGCCATCGACATGCTGCTGGACGGGCTGGCCGACGGCACGATCCAGCCGGACCAGATCGAATCCATCGAATGCGCGGTGGGCTATCGCTGCGAAAGCACGCTGCCCTATCACGATGCGCGCACCGGCCTGGAAGGCAAGTTCAGCATGGAATACTGCCTGGCCGCGGCGCTGGCCTACGGCCAGGTGACCTTCGCCGAATTCGAAGACGACAAGGTGCGCGCGCCGGCCATCGCCGAGATCCACAAGAAGATCCGGCTGTACACCCATCCCGAGCTGACCACGCCCGAGTCCGTGCCCCACGACTTCACCGACATCGTCATCAAGCATCGCGACGGCTCGGTGTTCCATGGCCGCGAGCAGAAGGCCAAGGGCGACCCGGCCAAGCGCTGGAGCCAGGACCAGTTCAAGGGCAAGTTCGTGCAGTGCGCCGGCCCGCTGATGGGCGATGCCCAGGCCGGCAGCCTGTGGGACGACCTGCATCGCCTGGACGCCCTGCCCGCCGGCCAGCCGGCATCCCTGATCTGACGCGCCCCGCCCACGCGGGCGGTGGCTCACCCATTACCGAAGACTCGAGGAACATTCCCATGCCAGCCTATCCTATCGACGGCGTCACCGACACCCTGCACGTCGACGTCCAGGACAAGATCGCGACCCTGACCCTGGACCGGCCCCAGGTGCTCAATGCGCTGAACCACCAGCAGCGCGCCAACCTGGAAGCCGCCTTCAAGGCCCTGGAAGCCGACGAAGCCGTGCGGGTCATCGTGCTGCGCGGCAATGGCCGTGCGTTCTGCGCCGGCCAGGACCAGAAAGAAAGCGCCACCATGGACGCGGCCGGCGCGCACCGCCGCATCGAAGGCTATTCGTCGCTCTATACCTTGATGCGCAGCCTGAGCAAGCCCATCATCGCGCGCCTGCATGGCTATGCCACCGGCGCGGGCCTGCAGCTTGCGCTGCTGTCGGACCTGCGCATCGCGTCGGACGACACCAAGGTGGGCATGACCGAGCTGAACGTGGGCTCGGCCGCCATCATGGGCAGCGCGTTCCTGCTGCCGCTGATCGGCGAGGCCGAGATGCGCCGCCTGGTCATGATGTCGGAATTCGTGCCGGCCGACAAAGCGCTGGCGATGAAGCTGGTGCACGAAGTGCTGCCAGCCGACGAACTGGATGCGCGCGTGATGGAAATCGCGACCAAGATGGCCGGCTGGCCGGCGCTGGGTATCGCGCTGACCAAGGAATGGTGGCGCAAGATGGGCGACGAACTGTTCCAGGCGTCGCTGGACCAGGCGCGGCAATCGCACGCCAGGAATTTCGCCGCCGGCGGCCTGTCGCACGGCGCCCGCAAGTTCCTCGAACGCGCAAGGGGCTGACACACCATGGCCCAGCTTCCCTTGAGCGGCGTTCGCGTCCTGGACCTGACGCAGGCGCTGGCAGGCCCTTTCGCCACGATGATCCTGGCGGACATGGGTGCCGAAGTCATCAAGATCGAGTCGCCCTCGGGCGACCTGACGCGCACCACGCCCCCGCACATCGTGCAGGGCACGTCGCTGTATTTCCTGACGAACAACCGCAACAAGCGCGGCATGGTCCTGGACCTGAAGCAGGCCGACGCGCTGGCGGCGTTCTACGACCTGTGCAAGGTGGCCGACGTGGTGATCTACAACTTCAGCGAAGGCGTGGTCGACCGCCTGAAGATCGATGCCGGCACGTTGCGCGCCATCAACCCGCAATTGATCGTCTGCAACATGACAGGCTACGGCCGCAAGGGGCCCGACGCGCGCCGCCGCGCGGTCGACCCGATCGTGCAGTCGCTGGCCGGCGCGGTCAGCATCACCGGCGTGCCGGGCGGCGAGCCGGTGCGCGCCGGCGTCCCGTCGGCCGATCTTGCCACGGGGCTGTATGCCGCCATCGGCGTGCTGGCGGCCCTGCATGGCCGTTCGCGCAGCGGCTCGGGCAGCAGCGTCGAGGCCAGCCTGTTCCATTCGCAGCTGAGCCTGCTCAACTACATGGCGACTTACTGCGCCTATTCCGGCGAAATCCCGCAGCCCGTCGGCTCGGGCCACCCCGGCACCGTGCCGTCGCAGGTCTTCAAGACCGCGGACGGCTGGCTGACGATCGATGCCGGCTTCGACCGGCATTTCCAGACGCTGTGCGGCCTGCTCGGCAGGGAAGAACTGGCGCGCGACCCGCGCTTCGTCTCGCGCCAGACGCGCGCGCAGCACCGCGGCGAGCTGCTGCCGGTCATCATGGCCGACATCGCGCAGCGCACCACCGCGCAATGGGTGCGCATCCTGGACGAGGCGGGCATCCCCTGCGGCAAGGTCAACAACGTCAAGGAAGCGCTGGAATCCCCCCAAAGCGTGGCCTACCATGCGTTGCGGGATGTCGAGTACCGCGGCGAAACGGTGCAGGTGCTGGCCACGCCGGTCTGGTTCGAAGGGGAAAGCGAACATCCGGTCGCGCCGCCGCCCGAGCTTGGGCAGCACACCGCGGATATCCTGCGCGAACTGCTGGGCTACGACCACGCCCGCATCGCCGAACTGACGCGGGCCTGAGGCCACGCCGCCGGCGCGGGGCGGCGCCCCGCGCCGCTTTCAGTACATCGATTCTCCGCCGTTCAGGTGGATGAGCTGGCCGGTCACGTAGCTGGTTTCAGCGGCCAGGTATACGCAGCAATCCGCCACGTCCTGGGCGGTGCCCAGGCGCCGCAGCGGCATCCGCTTGACGGCCTCGGCCCACAGCGCACGATAGTTCGGATAGTTGGCCTCGTCGCGGATCGTGTCCATCTTGCCCGGCGCAATGGTGTTGGCGGTGATGTTGAATTCGCCGAACTCCACGGCGATCGCCTTGGCCAGCGCGTGCAGGCCCGCCTTGGCGGTGACGTTGTGCGCGCGGTGGCCGTATGTGAAGAAGCCGTCCCGCCCGGAAATATGGACCACCCGCCCCCACCCGCGCTCGCGCATCAGCGGCAGGACGGCGCGCGCCAGGTAAAAGGCCGAACTCAGGCTGGTCTCGATGACACGCCGCCAGTCGTCGACCGAGATGTCCAGGAATGCCTGGCGCGGCCGCAGCCCGACATTGGACACGGCGATGTCCACCGAGCCGAAGCGCCGCGCCGCCTGGTCGACCATGTCCTGCACCTGCTCGGGCTGGGTGACGTCGGCCACCACGCACAGCGCCTGGGACCCGGCCGCCTCGACCTCGGCGGCGACGCCGCGCAAGGCGTCCAGGTCGCGATGCCCGTTGAGCACGACGTTGGCCCCCTGCCGCGCGAACTCCAGTGCGATGCCTCGCCCCAGGTTCCGCCCCGAGCCGGTCACCAGTGCCGTACGTCCCTGCAAGAACCCCTTCGCTGCCGCCATGGCATTCTCCCGATGAAAGTGGCGGCGCGCCGCGGCCGGCGCGCCATGGAATCACGGGATCAATAATAACTAATGTTAAGTATTATATAAATTTAATTATAAAGCGCGTGACGCCTGGTCCGGCCGGTCTTGGCCCGGCTGGGGCGACGGCTCGCCGGACAAGGCCCGGGCGCGCGCATAGGCGCGCTGTACTGCTTGCGCCACCGCGGCCGGCAGGCGGTAGTCGTCCAGCGCCTGCAAGCCGGCCTCGGTGGTGCCGCCCCGGGATGCGACCCGCTCGCGCAGGACGGCGAACGGCGTCTGGTCGGCGGCCGCCTGCTCGACCGCGCCGGCGGCGGTCCGCAACACCAGCTCGCGCGCCTGCTGCGGCGCGAAGCCCAGGGCCTCGACGGCAGCCTGGAAGCATTCCAGGAAATGGAACACATAGCCCGGGCCGCTGCCGCTGGCGGCGGTGACCGCGTCGACGCGCTCGTCGGAGTCGACCCAGAACACATGGCTGGTGGCGGCCATCAGGGCCTGCGCCAGCTGGCGGTCGGCCGCGGTCGCGCCGTCCATGGCGCGCAGGCCCGCCACGCCGGCGCCCACCAGGGCGGGCGTATTGGGCATGACGCGGACGATGCGGCGGCTGCCGAATCGGCACGCCAGGGTATCGGCGCCGATGCCGGCAACGATGCTTACGTGCAGGGGCGCGCCCAGCACCGGCACCGCGGCTGCGGCCGCCGCGGCCAGCATCTGAGGCTTGACGGCCCACACCGCCACGCCCGCCTCGGCCAGGACGGCATCGGGCGCGGGCAGGGTCCGCACCCCCAGCGTCGCGGCCAGCCTGTGCCGCTGCGCGGCATCGGGCTCGACGACAATCATGCGGCCGGCGCTCCAGCCGGAACGCAGCAGCCCCGCCATCAGGGCAGCGGCCATCTGGCCGCCGCCGATCCAGGCGATGACGGGGGAATCGTGCTCCGGCGCGCCGGCCTGCCGCGGGCGGCCGGGAATCGATGATGGCATGGTGGCGTGGTCTCGTATCAGCAACGATGGAAGCCCGCGCGGCCGACGGCCGCGCGGCGATGATTGGGATTTTTTTATTATAATTTCTACTAATTTAAATTAGTAGCTTAATTTATTATTCAACCCCGACCGCCGCTTCCCGGGCGCCTGACATCCGACAGCAAAATGCGCCGCGTGGAATATGCGCGGCCCTTCCCAGGTGTCTGACACCCCGAAGGGTGTCAGACACCGGCGTGAATCGGGGACGCCGCGGATCTGGCTTTGCCGGTCCGCCAGCGTCGCCCCCTTGAGGGGGAAGCGCGTAGCGCTTCGGGGGTGGGTTTTCACTTCAGACACCTCGCAGGGCCGTGGCGATCAGGTGCCGGTGCGCGCCTGCGGGTCGGCGGAATCGGCGTTGCCGGGGTCGGCCGGGTCCGGTTGTGCGGCGGGGTCGGGCGCGGGTTCAGGGGCCTGCACCACGTCGGGCTCGGGCGAGGCCATTTCCATGGTCACGTCGACTTCCGGGTCGACCCGCGGGTCCAGCGCGGCCGCGGCCGGCGAGCTTTGCAGGTTGTCGGGCAGCGGCACGAAGTGCACGGGCGCCTCGTCGACCTGGTGGGCGCCGGTGACGCGCGCCGGGCGTACCTGCCATACCAGTATCAGGGCACAGACCGACACGAACACGTAGTACATGCTGGGGCCGGCGGCCGACATCAGCAGGCCCGCCACCATGGGGCCCAGGCAGGCGCCCACGCCGTAGGTCATCAGCAGGATGGCGCTCAGGCCCACGCGCCGCTCGGGCTCGACGTGGTCGTTGGCGAAAGCGGCGCCCAGCGGGTACAGGGTGAACTGCAGCACGCCGAACACGCACGACAGCAGCACCAGCAGCCAGTACGGCAACGTGAGCCAGCCCCACATGACCGCCGGCAGCAGCACCAGCAGGAACGCATTGAAGCGGATCAGGCCCGCCCGGTTGATGCGGTCGGACAGCCAGCCCATGGGCCACTGCGACAGCAGGCCGGCGGTGACGCCGGCCGCCACGAAAATGGCCGCCTGCGAAGTCGTCATGCCGTACTTGGCGGCGTACACCGGCGCCAGGCCGTAGAACGCGCCGGACAGGTTGCCCGCCACGAACAGCACCGTCATCGACAGCGGCACGCGCTGGCGGAAGAAGCGCAGGTCCAGCGGCGCGGGCAGCGGCGTAGGCGGGTGCGAACGCGCCGTCACGGCGATCGGCACCAGGCACAGCACCAGGCAGGCCGCCACCAGTGTCAGGGGCCGCTGGTCCAGCGAGGCGTAGGCGGTCAGCGCCAGTTGCCCCAGCACGGTGCCCAGGCCCGACACCACCATGTAGACCGAGAACACGCGGCCGCGCTGGTGGTTTTCGGTCTGTTCGTTCAGCCAGCTTTCGATGACCATCAGTTCGGTCACCATGACGATGCCCGCCACCAGGCGGAACACCAGCCACAGCGGCATGTACTCGACCAGCATCTGCGCCAGGATCATGCTGGTGGAAATGGCAGCGCAGGCCACGAAGGCGCGGATGTGGCCGACGCGGATGATCAGCTTGTGGCCCATGCGCGCGCCGCACACCAGGCCCAGGTAATAGCCGGCGATCAGCGCGCCGATCCATACTTCGCTGACCGCTTGCTCGGTCAGCCGCAGCCCCATGTAGGTATTGAACAAGCCGGTGCCGATCAGCATCAGCAGTGTCGCCAGGTAGAGCGACGAAAACGAAGAGATGGTGGATAACATGGGATGCAGGGGCAGCCGCCGGGGCGGACGGCGCCGCGGGACGCCCCATGCGCCCCGCGGAGATGACAACAATAGACTAGATCTGCGACAACATGGTGGCGGCGTCGCTGACTTCGAACTTGCCGGGGGCCTCGATGTTCAGCTGCTTGACCACGCCGTCTTTCAGCAGGGCCGAATAACGCTGCGAGCGCACGCCCATGCCGCGCGCGTCCAGGTCCAGTTCCAGGCCCAGCGCGCGGGTCCAGTGCGCCGAGCCGTCGGCCAGCATGCGCACCTTGCCGGCGGTGCCCTGGTCGCGGCCCCAGGCGCCCATCACGAAGGCGTCGTTGACGGCCACGCACCAGATTTCGTCCACGCCCTTGTCTTTCAGGGCCTGCGCCTGCTGGACATAGCCGGGCAGGTGCTTGGCCGAGCAGGTGGGCGTGAAGGCGCCCGGCACCGCGAACACGGCGATGGTCTTGCCCTTGACCAGGTCGGCGACCTGGAACGCATTGGGGCCGAGGGCGCAGCCGTCGGCCTCGGTATCGAAGAATTCAGTCAGGGTGCCGTCAGGCACGCGGTCGCCGACTTTGATGGTCATGTACCTCTCCAGGTGCGAGCAAGGGCGCGGGCGGGAATCGCCCGCAAACCGTCATCATAGTGCCAGTCGGGCCGTTCGGGTGGCCGGCGGGACATTTGCCGGGGCCCGGGAAAGAAACTTGCACAGTCTGATACCACTCCACACCGGCCTGGCCGCCCCGGCGGCGCCGGGCCTTGCCATAATGAACCCATGCGCAGATTCCTGACCACCGCATTCGCGCTGGCCATGGGGCTGGCCGGCGCCCCGCCCGCCACGGCCCAGGACCAGGCGGAATTCGATCAACTGGTAAGCACTTCCGGCGCCACCAATGGCGCCGCCCAGGTGTGCGGCGCCTCGGCGCCCGACCTGGCCAGGCATCGCGACACCGCGCGCGCCAACCTGCGGCGCTACGCCTCGGAATACGGCTACCGGGCCGACGGCTTCGACGCCCACTTCGAGCAGGGCCGCCGCGAGGGCGAGAAAATGATGCTGGACATGCGGCAATCGGGCGTGGACGGCTGCCCGGGCATGCTGGGCAGCTTCCAGCACGAGCGCAATATCGGCTACGACGAAATGAAGCAGGGCATCGCCGAAGTCACCGACGGCCTGCCCGAGCCCAAAGACAAGTAACGCGCCGCGCCCCATGCCCGGGGCGCGGCGGCGTCATTTCAGGGCGAAGTCCACGCGCGAGGGCTGGGCCTCGCCCTCGCCCGCCGCGCCGTCCAGGTTCGAGGCCACGATGAAGACGCGGTCGGCCGGGCCGGCTTCCTGCAGCTTCTCGTACACCGCCTGGGCGCGCGCATCGGCCAGCTGGCGCAGGTCGTCTTCGCCCACGGGCGCGGCCTGGCGCAGCATGGCTTCCATCTGGTCGGCCGGCACCGATTTGGCGAACCCGATGAAATTGCGCGGCTTGCTGTCGATGTCGGTGTCGTCGTAGACCTCTTCCAGGTACTTGGCGCGCTCGGCGGCCGATACGGTGACGGTGGACGGGTCGGGCCGCTTGCCGCGGCTGCCGGAATCGGCCGCCTTGGCCTTGCGGATCTGCAGGTCGACCCAGGCCTGGCGCAGGCCTTCGCTGTCGGTGGCCGGGTCGGCCCGGCCGATGATGTCCAGCTTCAACCCCGGCCGGTCGTTCAGCGCCTTGGCCAGCGTGGCGATGCGCTCGTCGGCGTCGGCGGCCAGCACCGCGCTGCCCGGGTCGAAATTGATGTAGGACAGTTCCTCGCCGCCCCCGAACGCGGAAGCCAGCAGCGTGAAGGGCGAGGTCACCGCTTTCACGACCAGGTTGACCAGCACGCGCACGATGATGCCGCCCACCGAGAATTGCGGGTCGTCCAGCGAACCCGAGATGGGCAGGTTGATGTCGATGTTGCCGCGGCTGTCTTTCAGCAGGGCTACGGCCAGCATCACCGGCAGCTTGGTGGCGTCGGGGCTGTCGGTCTTGTCGCCGAAGGTCAGCTGGTTCAGCACCACGTGGTTGCTGGCCTGCAAGGCGCGGTCCTTGAGCTTGTATTCCAGGTCCAGCGACAGCTTGCCGCGCTTGATGGGGTAGCCGACGTACTTGGCCGAATACGTGGTGAAGCGCGGCAGGTCCACGCCCTTGGCCGAGGCTTTCAGATCCAGCGACAGGTATTCGGCGAACGGCTGCACGCTGCCGCTGATGGACAGGGGCGCGGTGCCGTAGACCCGGCCGGTGACTTTTACCTTGGCCGGCTTGGGGTTGCGCGAGGACACCGACGACAGGCCTCCTTCGATGCGCGACAGCTCGGCCGTGTAGTTGGGCTTGACGAACCGGTCGGTGAACGTCATGCGGCCGTTCTTCAGCGTGACGCTGCCGACGGTGATGTCGGGCAACCGGCCCGAGGCGTCCGGCTGGCGCGGCACCCGGCCGCGGGTCTGCGTGTCCTGCGTGATCGAGCCGCCCGCCTGGCCGGGCTCGGCGACCAGGTCCATCACGTTCAGGTGCCCATCGGCGCTGAGCAGGATACGGCCGTAGAAGTCGTCCAGCGTGATGTCGCCCAGGTTGGCCGCGACCTTGTCGCCGTCCAGGGACACCTGCATGCCTTCCAGCCCCAGGCGCTTCCACTTCAGGAAGTCGTCGCGATTGACCCGGTCGGCCAGGTCCAGGCCGGAGACGTCCAGCGCGCCCTGCCAGCGCACCTTCATGGGCGCGGCGCCGGCCGCGGCGGCAAACGCCGCCTGGCCGCGCGCGCCGACGGTCACGGCGCGCACCGTGGCGTTCAGGCTGGACGCCACATAAGGCGCCAGCGACGCCAGGTTCAGGCGTTGCAGGTCGACCTGGGTCTGCAGGGCCAGGGGTTGCGGCGTCAGGGTGCCCTGCAGCGCCAGGCTGCCGTCGCCCTGGATGCCGGACGCCTGCAGGGTGAACGGCGACGGCGTGGCGTCCAGCGCCAGGCGGTCGGCCGCCAGTTCCAGCCTGGCCAGCGACAGCTCGACCGCCGGCTTGACGGATTCGTCGCGTACCGACAATTGCGAGACCTCGGCCTTGACGCCGGTGGCCGACACCTGCGTGGCGCCGCCGTGCTCGGCCACCTTGACCTGGCCCTGCAGGCCCAGGAAGCCGTCCAGCAGCTGGATGGGGGCCTGGCTGCGCACCGCCGTGGCAAAAGGCGCCAGGGCCAGGTGGCCGGCGCGCAGTTCCAGGTCCAGCGCCAGGGGGCTGAGCATCAGCGGGCCCTGCGCGCGTATCCAGCCGCTGTCGGCCGGGTTGTCCATGGTCAGCCACAGGTTGATGGGCTGGCCGGCCGGCTGGGGGAACTGCACGTTCTCGGCCGTGGCCGTCAGGCCGGCCAGGGTGTAGTCGAGCTGGGTGGCGGCATCGCGCAGGCGCAGCCCGGCGTCGTTGATGTTGATGGCGTCGACGGACACCTGCCAGCCGTCCTGGGCGGGGGGCTGCGCCGGCGCGGCGGCGGCATCGGCCGTGGCGACGGCGACCGGTGAATCCGGGGCGGGCGCGGCCGGAGTCGCATCGGCGGGCTTGCCGGGCTGCGCGGCCGGCGCCGGGGCGGCGGGCTTGGTTTCGGCGACTTTGGTTTCGGCGGGCTTGGCTGCGGCGGCATTGGCCGCGGCGGGCGCGGCCTGCGCCGTGCCGCCGCCCAGCGCCTTGAGCTTGTCGATCACGTGCAGCCAGTTGACTCGCTGGCTGGCGTCGCGGCGCGTCTGCGCCATGGGCGACCACAGTTCGACCTGGCCGATGGACAGCCGGCGGGCGATCAGGTCCAGCGATACGCGCCGCACGTCCAGGGTGCTCCATTTGAGCAGTTCTTCCCCCGAGGCCTCGCGCAGGTCCAGCTGGCGCAGGCCCAGGTCGCCCACCACCCGGATCTTGGGCGCCGCGTCGCGCGGCTGTTCGAACACGATCCGCAGGTCCGAGTCGAGCAGCGCCCGCTCGACCTTGATGGGCAGCGGGGCCGGCCACGCATCGGCCCATTTTTCCAGTTCCAGCCCCTGGAAGGCCAGGTTCAGCGTCGAGGACGGCACCACGTCGAAGGGGCGCGCCACGCCGTCCACGTCGAACGGGCTGCCGTTGATGCGCAGGTGCACGCGCGGCTCGACGTCGATATCGGTGGCGTAGCCGAAGGTCGAGATGAACGGCACGCCCAGCGCGATCTGGTCGACCAGTTGCTGGCGGCCGGTGACCTTGTCGTCCAGGCTGACGGCGCCGTCTTCCAGCACCAGGTTGTTCAGCGAAAAGCGCGGCAGCCCGCCGTCGTCGGGCGGTTCGGGCTGCGGCTGGGCGGCCGCCATGTCGGCCAGCTTCTGCTGGATATCGGAAAAGTTGAAGCGCGCCACGTCTTCGCGCACCAGCGCGATGCGCGGGCGCTGCACCCGCACGGCGTCCACTACCGGCGCAAACCAGAACAGGGACATCCAGGATGCGCTGACATCGAGCTGGCCGACGTCGAGCAAGGGCGCGGCGCCGCCCGGCTGCGCCACCGACAGGTCGTGGGCGCGCACGGTAAGCGTGAAGGGATTGAAGCTGATCTCGCCCACCTGCACCGGCCGGCCCAGCAGGCCGGCCACGTCTTCGGTCAGGGCGGTGCGCAGCAGCTTGGGCACTTGCCAGGCGGCCACGCCGAACAGAAGCAGCACACAGGCCATCACAGCCAGAAGGATCTTTCCGAAACGCCGAGTGAATCTCAACCTGGGCATCCTGAAGGCCATGCGTGATCTCCTGGTACGGGCATGGGGATTATCGCGCCTGCGGCACAGCTCGTCTATCATAGGGTGCGGCCGCGCCGATAACGGCTTCCGAGCGGCATGCGTTTTCAATACTTGACACTCTTTCTACCCATGTCCTCGTCTTCCCCCGCCCTCAGCCACCTGGACGAATCCGGCCAGATCCGCATGGTCGATGTCGGCGCCAAGTCCGACACCGACCGCATCGCCATCGCGCGCGGCGCCGTCCGCATGAACGCCGTCGCCTATGGCCTGCTGACCCAGCCCGGCCAGGGCAAGGGCGAGGTCCTGAACACGGCCCGCGTGGCGGCCGTGCTGGCGGCCAAGCGCTGCGCCGAACTGATCCCCCTGTGCCACAGCCTGCCGCTGGCCTTCGTGGGCATCGAGTTCTCGCTGGACGACGCCGCCCACACGGTCGAGATCCGCGCCACCTGCCGCACCCAGTACAAGACCGGCGTCGAGATGGAAGCCATGACCGCGGCCAGCGTGGCCGCGCTTACCATCTACGACATGTGCAAGGCGGCCGACAAGGGCATCGTCATTGAGCAAATTCGCCTTGAATACAAGGCAGGAGGCAAAAGCGGTGAGTGGCGCAACCATTAACTTGCTGTATTTCGCCCGCATCGCCGAACTGGTCGGCAAGCGCGGCGAAGCGTGGCCGCTGGCCGAACCGTCCACCGGCGCCCAGCTGCTGCAGGCCCTGCAGGCTCGCTATCCCCAGCTCGAGCCCGCCGCGCGCCTGAAGCTGGCCATCAACCAGACGCATTCCAAACCGTCGGCGCCGATCCGGCCGGGCGACGAAGTGGCCGTCTTCGAGCCGGTCACCGGAGGCTGAAGCCATGATCTACGTCCAGGAAGCCGACTTCGACAGCGCGGCCCTGCTGGCGCGGCTGCGCGAGCAGGTCGGCGCCGAGGCCGGCGCCATCGTCACGTTCACCGGCTACGTGCGCGACTTCGCCCCCGGGCAGGCCACCGAAACCCTGTACCTGGAACACTATCCCGGCATGTGCGAGCGCGAGCTCGGCGAAATCGCCGACACCGCGCGCCAGCGCTGGAACCTGGCCGGCACCGTCATCGCCCACCGGGTGGGCGCGCTGTCGCGCAGCGCCCAGATCGTGTTCGTGGCGGCGGCCAGCGCCCACCGCGGCGATGCCTTCCGCGGCTGCGAATACATGATCGACGCCCTGAAGACGCGGGCGCCCTTCTGGAAGCGCGAAACGCTGTCCGGCGGCCGCAGCTTCTGGGTCGAGCAACGCGAGGCCGACCACGACCGCACCCAGGCCTGGGATGCCGGCGGCACACCCAAGGAACCGACATGAAGGCGCTGGAAAAGCAGATATCCCTGGCCTGCGCCGTCCTGACCGTCAGCGACACGCGCACCGCCGGCAACGACACGTCGGGCAACCTGCTGGCCGAAAGCCTGGCGCAGGCCGGGCACAGCTGCGTGCGCCGCGACATCGTCAAGAGCAATATCTACCAGATCCGCCGCGTGCTCAGCGACTGGATCGCCGACCCGGAGGTCCAGGTCGTCCTGACGTCCGGCGGCACCGGCTTCGGCCACCGCCACGGCGTGCCCGAAGCGGTGCTGCCGCTGTTCGATCGCGAGATCGCCGGGTTCGAGGCGCTGTTTCGCCAGGTGTCGTTCGCCGAGATCGGCAGTTCGTCGATCCAGTCGCGCGCGCTGGCCGGCATGGCCAACCATACCCTGATCTTCTGCATGCCCGGCTCGAACCACGCCTGCCAGACGGCCTGGACGCACATCCTGCGCGAACAGCTCGACAGCGCGCACCAACCCTGCAATTTCGCGACCCTGTTCCGCGAGACCGACACCGAATGAACGACGCCCTGCTCGATTTCGACCGCGCCCAGGCGCTGCTGGCGCAAGCCGCCAAGCCCCTGGACCGCCTGCAACTGGTGGCCCTGGCCGACGCCGTCGGGCGCGTGCTGGCCGTGGACATGTCGGCCACGCTCGACCTGCCGCCGGCCGACAACAGCGCCATGGACGGCTACGCCATCCGCTACGCCGACTACCGGCCCGACGTCGTGCTGCCCATCCAGCAGCGCTGCTACGCCGGCGACATGCCGCAGCCCCAGCTGGCCGGCCAGGCCACGCGGCTGTTCACCGGCAGCCTGATTCCGCCCGGCGCGGATACCGTGGTCATCCAGGAAAACACCCGCGAAACCGACGGCCAGGTGCAGATCCTGCAGCCGCCGGCGGCCGGCCAGTTCGTGCGCAAGCGCGGCATGGACACCACCGCCGGCCAGCCGCTGCTGGCGGCCGGCACCCTGCTGGAAGCCGCGCACATCGCGCTGCTGGCCTCGCAGGGGCTGACCCACGTGCAGGTGGTCGACCGCCTGCGCATCGGCATCCTCACCACCGGCGACGAACTGGTGCCGCCGGGCGCCGAGCGCGCCGCGCAGCAGATCTACAACTGCAACGGCCCCATGCTGGCGGCCCTGGTGCAAAAAACCGGCGCGCACGCCGTGCACGTACTGCACGCGCGCGACAACGAAGCCGATCTGCGCGCGGCCGTGCGCACCATCCTGGCCGACTGCGACCTGCTGCTGAGCATCGGCGGCGTGTCGGTGGGCGAGAAAGACCTGGTCAAGCCGGTGCTGGAATCGCTGGGCGGCAAGCTGGCGCTATGGAAGGTGCGCATGAAGCCGGGCAAGCCGGTGGCGCTGGCGCACATCGACGGCAAGCCGGTGGTGTGCCTGCCCGGCAACCCGGTATCGGTCTATGCGGTGTACGCGATGCTGGTGTCGCCGCTGGTGCGCCGCATGCAGGGCCGCGCGGTGCTGTTCCCGCCGGTCGGCGCGGCGCCGCTGCGCACCGAGCGTCCCCGCCAGGACAGCCGTGAAGAATTCCTGCGGGTGCAATGGCACCAGCCGCCCGGCGGCGCGCCCGAGCTGGTGCCCTACCCCAACCAGGATTCGTCGGTGATCAGTTCCATGCCCTGGGCCACCGGGCTGGCCCGCCTGCCGGCCGGCACCGCCGTGCAAGATGGCGACGTGGTGCCCTATTACGACGTGGCGCACTGGCTGGCCTGAACGCGGCGCGGGGGCGTTCGCTGCGCCGCCCTGGGCGCCAGGAACGCGCGCCCGTCAGCCCCGCGCGCCGGCGGCGGCCGGAGGCCCGCTGTAGCCCAGCTGCCGCGAGATGGCCGCCGCGGCGTCCAGGATCAGCGGCACGTACTGCGTCATTTTCGCCGGCGTCAGGCGATCCAGCGGGCCGGAAATGCCCAGCGCCGCCACCGGCCGCTGCAGCCCGCTGAATATCGGGCTGGCGACCCCGCCGATGCCGTCGCGCCATTCGCCGCGGTTGACGGCATAGCCCAGCCGGGCCACCTCGGCCAGTTCCTGCGTGAGCGCGGCCTCGGTGGCGCGCGTCAGGCGGGTGTGCGCATGCAGCCGGCTCTTGTAGTGCGACAGGTAGCCGTCCTGCTGGAAGGCCAGCAAGGCCTTGCCCGTGGCCACGGCATAGGCCGGCGCGCGCCCGCCGATCACCGAATAGGCCTGCAGGGGCTGGGCGCTGTCGAGCTTGTCGATATAGACCACGTCCAGCCCGTCCAGCACCGACAGGTGCACGGTTTCGCCGGTCTGCATCGCCAGCGTGCGCATCAGGGGCGGCGCCAGCGCGCGGACATCCATGTTGGCCAATTGCCGCGCCCCCAGCTCGAACATCTTCAGCGTGCTGCGATAGCCGCCCGTATCCGGGTCGCGCGCGATGTACCCGGCGTGGGCCAGGGTCTGCAAGGTGCGGTGCGCGTTGCTGCGCGACAGGCCGCACATGGCCGCCACCTCGTCCAGCCCGGGAGCGCGCGCGCCGAGCTTGCTGACGGCCTCGAGCACCATCAATCCCTTGAGCAGAGTCTTGTCCATAAAGCAGCGCCCGCGGCCATGGATTCCCAGGCCAATGCATCCCAAATAATGGGATGATAATTCTATTATTTGATTTCCGAAAGGCGGCCCGATAACATTCCAGGCATTGATCGAATCGGGCGCCCGGCCGCGCGGCCCGCCCACAGGAGCATTCATGAAGCAACAATCCACCCTGGAAGGCATACGTGTCATCGAAATCTGCAACGTCGCCGCCGGCCCGTTCTGCGGCATGCTGCTGGCCGACATGGGCGCCGACGTGGTCAAGGTCGAGCCCCCCGGCAGCGGCGACACCCTGCGCAGCTGGGCGCCCATCACCGACGGCTACAGCGAGAACTTCGCCTCGCTCAATCGCAACAAGCGCTCGGTGGCGCTGAACCTCAAGGACGCGGCCGACCAGCGGCTGGCCGCGCAACTGATCGCCCAGGCCGACGTGCTGATCGAAAACAACCGCCCCGGCGTCATGGACCGCCTGGGACTGGGCTACCAGGCGATGTCCGAGCGCAATCCGAAGCTGGTGTATTGCTCGATCTCGGCCTATGGCCAAAGCGGGCCGCGCAGCCAGGAAGGCGGCTTCGACCTTACCCTGCAAGCCATGAGCGGCCTGATGAGCGTCACCGGCGAAGCCGGCGGCGCGCCGGTCAAGTGCGGCGTGCCCGTCTGCGACTTCACCGCGGGCCTGTACGGCGCCTTCTCGGTGGTGGCGGCGCTGCGCACCGCCCAGGCCGCGGGGCAAGGCACGCACGTCGATATCTCGATGCTGGGCGCCACGCTGGGCATCGCCGCGCTGCAGACCTCGCAGTACTTCGGCACCGGCGTCGACCCCGTCAAGCTGGGTTCGGCCCATCCGCGCAATGCGCCGTACCAGGTATTCCGCTGCCGCGACGGTTATTTCGGCATGGCCGCCGGCAACGATTCGCTATGGAAATCGGTCTGCGACGTGGTCGGCCGGGCCGACCTGTACGCCGATGCGCGCTTTGCCAGCACCGGGCTGCGCGCCACCCACCAGGAAGCCCTGCGCGACATCCTGGAAGCCATCTTCGCCGGCGACGATGCCGACGCCTGGCTGGGCCGGTTCCGGCAGGCCGGCGTGCCGTGCGCGCCGATCAACAACTATTCCGACGTGCTGGCCGACCCGCAGGTCGACCACATGCAGTGGGTGCGGGACCTGACGCTGCCCAACGGCGCGCGCACCCGCACCTTCGTCTCGCCGATCCGCTTCGACGGGCGCACCGCCGACGTGGCGCGCCGTCCGCCCGCCCTGGGCGAGCACAACGCGGAAGTGCTGGCCGAACTCGCCGCGCGCACCGCGGAGCCCGCACCATGACCGCCGACGTGCTGGCAATCGACAGGCAGGCGCAGGCCTGGACGTTCACCCTGAACCGGCCCGACAAGCGCAACGCGCTGTCGGGCGAGCTGGTCGAGACGCTGATCGCGGCGGTCGACGAGGCCCATGCGCGCCAGGTGCCCCTGCTGGTGTTCCGGGGCGCGGGCAAGAACTTCAGCGCCGGCTTCGACTTCACCGGCTATGAAGACCAGAGCGACGGCGACCTGCTGCTGCGCATGGTGCGCATCGAAACCCTGCTGCAGCAGGTGGCGGGCTCGCCCAGCCTGACCGTCGCGCTGGCGCACGGCCGCAACTTCGGCGCGGGGGTGGACCTGTTCGCGGCCTGCAAGCTGCGCTACTGCACGGCCGGCGCCAGCTTCCGCATGCCCGGCCTGAAGTTCGGCCTGGTGCTGGGCACCCGGCGCTTTCGCAATATCGTCGGCACGGGCCGCGCGCTGTCGATCCTGGGCAGCGCCCGGACATTCGACGCGCGGGAAGCCGAGCACATGGGCTTTGTCGCGCAAACCGCCGAAGAAGCCGAATGGCCCGGCCTGCTGCGCCAGGCCGCCGATACCGCCGCGACGCTGGACGCGCCCACCCGCGCCGCGCTGTACGGCGCGCTGGACACCAATGCCGCCGATGCCGACATGGCCGCGCTGGCCTGCTCGGCGGCGCGGCCCGGCCTGAAGATGCGGATACGGCAATACCTGGACGACCAGGCGCGCGGCTGACCGGGAAGCGGGGCCCCGGGGGCTAGCCCCCGATGTAGCTCATCTCGACCTTGCGTTCCCCGTCGCCGGCAGGCAGGCCCTGCCCGCGCAGTTCGGAATAGCGGTCGTTGCGTTGCGCCCAGATGCCCGCCAGCGCGCGCGCCAGCTGGTCGTCGTCGGCGCCGCCGCGCAGCAGCTCGCGCAGGTCGTGCCCGTGCGATGCGAACAGGCACAGGAACACCTTGCCTTCCGGCGACAGGCGCACGCGCGTACAGCCGCCGCAGAAGGCGTGGGTGACGCTGGAAATGACGCCGATCTCGCCGCCGCCGTCGGCATACGCCCAGCGCTCGGCCACTCGGCCCATGACTTCGGTTTCCAGCGACTGCAGCGGATGCTGCGCGCCGATCACGCGCAGCACTTCGCCGCTGGGCATCACTTCCTGCAGGTTCCAGCCGTTGGTGGTGCCCACGTCCATGTATTCGATGAAGCGCAGCACATGGCCGGTATGGCGGAAGCGGCGTGCCATCGGCAGGATCTGGTCGTCGTTCAGGCCGCGGCGCACCACCATGTTGACCTTCACCGGCGCCAGGCCGGCCTCGGCCGCGGCATCGATGCCGCGCAGGACGTCGTCGGGCGTGAAGGTGCTGTCGCTCAGGCGCGCGAACATGTCGGCGTCCAGCGCGTCCAGGCTGACGGTGACGCGCGTCAGGCCGGCCTGCTTCAGCGCGGCCGCCTTGCGCCGCAGCAAGGTGCCGTTGGTGGTCAGGGTCAGTTCCAGCGGCCGGCCGGCGGGCGTGCGCACTTCGGCCAGCATGCCGATCAGGGCCTCGATGTTCTTGCGCAGCAGCGGCTCGCCGCCGGTCAGGCGGATTTTCTCGACGCCCAGTTGCGCGAACAGGCGCACCAGCCGCGTGATTTCCTCGAACGACAGCAGCGCCGAATGCGGCATGAACGCGTAATTGCCGTCGAACACTTCGCGCGGCATGCAATACGTGCAACGGAAGTTGCAGCGATCGGTGACCGAGATGCGCAGGTCGCGCATGGGGCGGGCGCGCGTGTCCAGCGCGGGCTGCCCGGCAGGCGGCAAAGCCGCCTGCGGCAGCCGCGCCGGGTGCTGGGCGGAACGCTCGGCCAGGAAAATGACTTTGCTCATCGGCACATCATATCGCGCAATATGGCCTTGCGGGCGTGATCAGCCGAAGGCTTCGGCCAGCGTCTGCAGCCGCCCCGTGTCGGTGGCGTCGTAGCCCACCAGCTGGCTGACATAGGAAAGATACTCGCGGCCGCGCATGATGCCCAGCAGGTCCTGCATGGCCGGCGTGTCCAGCGAGGTGCGGCGGATGGCGAAGAAATAGCGTTCGCGCACCAGCGGGATGAAATCCAGCCCGAAGCGCCAGGCCGCCGTCTCGACGCCCACGCCGGTATCGGCCATGCCGCTGGCGATGTGCGCGGCGATGGCCATATGGGTGAATTCGTTGGTTTCGTAGCCCTGCACGTCGCCGATCGACACGCCCGCCTGCTCCAGCATCAGGCCCACCAGGTAGCGGGTGCTGGAGCCGATCTGCCGGTTCACGAACCGCACGTCGGGCCGCGCCAGGTCGGCCATGCCCTGGATGCCCTTGGGGTTGCCCTGCATCACGAACAGGCCGGTATTGCGCTCGGCCAGGTGGATCAGCAGGTAGTCGTCGGGCGACAGCCACTGCGCATAGCGGGCCAGGATGGGCGCCTCGAAGGTGCCGCTGGGCACCTGGAACCCGGCCAGGTCGCATTCGTGGCGTTCCAGCGAGGCCAGCGCCTCGATGGCGGTGCGGTAGCGTAGTTCCAGCCCGGGCGGGCGGCCGCTCATGTGCTGCATCAGGGCCTCGACCGCGAAGCCGTGGCTGGCGTGCAGCCGCAGGTGCGGGACGGTCTCGGGCAGCAGCTTTTCCAGTTCTTCCTGCAATTCGGACGCCAGGCTTTCCAGCGTGGGCATCAGGCGCGCCTCGATACGGCGGTTGGCCCACAGCAGGCGCTGCGCGAAGGGCGACAGCTGCGTGCCCTGGCGGCGCCGGGTGATCAGCAAAGGCGTGCCGAACAGCGTTTCGAAGCGCCGCAGCACCCCCCAGGCATGGCGATACGACAGGCCGCACGCACGGCAGGCGCCCGCGATATTGCCGGTGGCATCGATGGCCGACAGCAGCGACAGCATGTCGTGCAGGGGCTGGCCGGGCTGTTCGGCGCCGCCTTCCAGCAGCCATTGCGGACGCAGCCCGATGCGGAACTTATATGTCATTTATTTCTTATTGAACGTGGGAAATTTGGCGTTTAGAGTACGCCCATCGAGCGAAGCCAGCCGTTTAATATGTTTTAAACAGCATATTATGATCCGCGCCGGCCCGCAACAAGAACCCGACGCGCCCCGCCTTCATGGGGCGCCCCCAAGGAGACTGCCATGCCTACGCCCCAGGCACAGCCGAACCCGCCGGGCAGCGCCGGCGCCCGCGGCGGCGATCTGGCCCTGTCGGCCGCGCGCCAGTCCGCCTCGCCGGCGGTTGCCGCGGCCGCACGGGCGGCCGCGCGGCTGAAAGACCGGCCGGGCGCCCTGCTGCCCATCCTGCATGCCGTGCAAGACGAACTGGGCTGTATTCCGGCCGACGCGGTGCCCGCCATCGCCGAGGCCCTGAACCTGTCGCGCGCCGAAGTGCACGGCGTACTGACCTTCTACCCGCATTTCCGCACCGAACCGGCGGGCCGCCACGTGCTGGAAGTGTGCCGCGCCGAATCCTGCCAGGCCATGGGCGGCGAACACCTGGCCGAACACGCCCGCCGCGCGCTGGGCTGCGATTTCCACGCCACCACGGCCGACGGCGCCTTCACGCTCGAGCCGGTCTACTGCCTGGGGCTGTGCGCCCAGTCGCCCGCCGTCATGCTGGACGGGCAGCCGCATGCGCGCGTCACCCCCGACAAGCTCGGCCGCCTGCTCGACCGCGCCGCGCGGCGCGATGCCGAGGCGCAATCATGAACGCCCCGGTCACCGTATACCTGCCGCGCGACGCGGCCGCCCTGGCCATGGATGCCGACGCGGTAGCGCAGGCCATCGAGCACGAGGCGCGACGCCGCGGCGTGGCCGTGCGCCTGGTGCGCAACGGGTCGCGCGGCCTGCTGTGGCTGGAACCGCTGGCCGAAGTCGCCACCCCCGCCGGCCGCATCGCCTACGGGCCGGTACAACCCGAGGACGTCGCCGGCCTGTTCGAGGCCGGCTGGCTGCAGGGCGGCCCGCACGCGCTCTGCCACGGCCCGACCGAAGACATCCCCTACCTGAAGAAGCAGCAACGCCTGACCTTCGCGCGCGTCGGCGTCACCGACCCGCTGTCCACCGACGACTACGCGGCGCATGGCGGCCTGCAGGGGCTGCAGCGCGCGCTGGCGATGACGCCGCAGCAGATCGTCGACGAAGTCACTGCCTCGGGCCTGCGCGGGCGCGGCGGGGCGGCCTTTCCCACCGGCATCAAGTGGAAGACGGTGCTGACCACGCCGGCCCGGCAGAAATACATCGTGTGCAACGCCGACGAAGGCGACTCGGGCACCTATTCCGACCGCCTGCTGATGGAAGGCGACCCGTACCTGCTGATCGAGGGCATGGCCATTGCCGGGCTGGCCGTCGAGGCCACCTACGGCTATATCTACGTCCGCTCGGAATACCCGCATGCGATCGCGGCCCTGAACGAAGCCATCGCGCGGGCGCGCGGCGCCGGGTGGCTGGGCGACGACATCCAGGGCAGCGGCCGGCGCTTCGACCTGGAAGTGCGCGTGGGCGCCGGCGCCTACATCTGCGGCGAGGAAACCTCGTTGCTGGAAAGCCTGGAAGGCAAGCGCGGCGTGGTGCGCGCCAAGCCGCCCCTGCCGGCCATCGCCGGGCTGTTCGGGCAGCCCACCGTCATCAACAACGTCATCTCGCTGGCGTCGGTGCCCGTCATCCTGGCGCGCGGCGCCGCGTACTACCGCGACTACGGCATGGGCCGGTCGCAAGGCACGCTGCCCTTCCAGCTGGCCGGCAACCTGAAGCACGGCGGCCTGGTCGAGGCCGCCTTCGGCCTGACGCTGCGCGAACTGCTGTATGACTTCGGCGGCGGCAGCGCCTCGGGCCGTCCGCTGCGCGCGGTGCAGGTGGGCGGCCCGCTGGGCGCGTACCTGCCCGAATCGCAATGGGACGTGCCGCTGGATTACGAAGCCTACGCGGCCATCTCGGCCATGGTGGGCCACGGCGGCATCGTGGCCTTCGACGACACGGTCGACATGGCCCGCATGGCGCGCTACGCAATGGAATTCTGCGCGGTCGAGTCCTGCGGCAAGTGCACCCCCTGCCGCATCGGCGCCGTGCGCGGGGTCGAGACGCTGGACAAGATCGCGGCGCGCGGCCCGCAGCACGAGCAGCAGGTGCACCTGCTGCGCGACCTGTGCGACACCATGCTGGGCGGCTCGCTGTGCGCGCTGGGCGGCATGACGCCCTACCCGGTGCTGTCGGCCCTGAACCACTTCCCCGAAGACTTCGGCGTGGCCGCGCAGGCGGCCGCCCACCCGACCTGAACGAGATCCGCCATGCTCGAAACCGTCATCAAGCGCGACCGCGACCTGGGCACGCCCGCCCGCACGGCCGCCCGGCTCGTCACACTGACCATCGACGGCCAGGAAATCTCGGTGCCCGAAGGCACCTCGGTGATGCGCGCCGCGGCCGAGGCCGGCATCAATATTCCCAAGCTGTGCGCCACTGACAGCCTCGAGCCCTTCGGCTCGTGCCGCCTGTGCCTGGTGCAGATCGACGGCCGGCGCGGCTATCCGGCCTCGTGCACCACGCCGGCCGAAGACGGCATGGTGGTGTACACCGAAACGCCCAAGCTGCACGAACTGCGGCGCGGCGTGATGGAACTGTACATTTCCGACCATCCGCTGGACTGCCTGACCTGCCCGGCCAACGGCGACTGCGAACTGCAGGACATGGCGGGCGTGGTGGGGCTGCGCGCGGTGCGCTACGGCCACGACGGCGCCAATCACCTGCGCGAGGCCACCGACGACTCGAACCCGTACTTCTCGTACGACCCGTCCAAGTGCATCGTGTGCAACCGCTGCGTGCGCGCCTGCGAGGAAACCCAGGGCACCTTCGCGCTGACGATTTCCGGCAAGGGCTTCGCCTCGCGCGTGGCGGCCGGCCAGGACCAGCCGTTCCTGGACAGCGAATGCGTGTCGTGCGGCGCCTGTGTGCAGGCCTGTCCGACATCGACGCTGCAGGAAAAGACCGTCATCATGATGGGGCAGGCCGAACATTCGGTCATCACCACCTGCGCGTACTGCGGCGTGGGCTGCGGCTTCAAGGCGGAAATGAAGGGCCAGGAAGTGGTGCGCATGGTGCCCTGGAAAGACGGCCAGGCCAACCGCGGCCACGCCTGCGTGAAAGGCCGCTTCGCGTGGGGCTACGCCACCCACAAGGAACGCGTGCTCAAGCCCATGATCCGCCAGCGCATCACGGATCCGTGGCGCGAGGTGTCGTGGCAAGAGGCCATCGACTACGCCGCGTCCGAGTTCCGCCGCATCCAGGCCGAGCACGGCCGCGACGCCATCGGCGGCATCACGTCCTCGCGCTGCACCAACGAAGAAACCTGGCTGGTGCAGAAGCTGGTGCGCGCCGCCTTCGGCACCAACAACGTCGACACCTGCGCGCGCGTGTGCCATTCGCCCACCGGCTACGGGCTGAAGCAGACGCTGGGCGAATCGGCCGGCACGCAGACCTTCGACTCGGTCATGCACACCGACGTGGTCATCCTGATGGGCGCCAACCCCAGCAGCGCCCACCCGGTGTTCGCCTCGCGCCTGAAGCGCCGCCTGCGCCAGGGCGCGCGGCTGATCGTCATCGATCCGCGCCGCATCGAACTGGTGGATTCGCCGCACGTCAAGGCCGACTACCACCTGCCGGTGCGGCCCGGCACCAACGTGGCGCTGCTGACGGCGCTGGCCCACGTGGTCGTCACCGAACAGCTGGTCGACGAAGCTTTCGTCGCGGCGCGCTGCGAAGCCAAGGCCTTCAATGAATGGCGCGACTTCGTGGCGCGCCCGGAACACTCGCCCGAGGCCACCGAGGCCGTCACGGGCGTGCCCGCCGCGCACGTGCGCGGCGCCGCGCGCCTGTACGCCACCGGCGGCAACGGATCCATCTACTACGGCCTGGGCGTGACCGAACACAGCCAGGGCTCCACCGCCGTGATGGCCATCGCCAACCTGGCCATGGCCACCGGCAACGTCGGCCGCGAGGGCGTGGGCGTGAACCCGATGCGCGGCCAGAACAACGTGCAGGGCTCGTGCGACATGGGCTCGTTCCCGCACGAACTGCCCGGCTACCGCCATGTCTCGGATTCCACCGTGCGTGCCCAGTTCGAGGCCGACTGGGGCGTGACCCTGCAACCCGAGCCGGGCCTGCGCATTCCCAACATGTTCGAGGCCGCCCTGGCCGGCAGCTTCCTGGGCCTGTACTGCCAGGGCGAAGACATCGTGCAGTCCGACCCCAACACCCAGCACGTGGCGGCCTCGCTGGCGGCGATGGAATGCATCGTGGTGCAGGACCTGTTCCTGAACGAGACGGCCAAGTACGCGCACGTATTCCTGCCCGGCTCGTCGTTCCTGGAAAAAGACGGCACCTTCACCAATGCCGAGCGGCGCATCTCGCGCGTGCGCAAGGTCATGGAGCCGCGCAACGGCCTGTCCGACTGGGAAGTGACCATGGCGCTGTCGAACGCGCTGGGCTACCCCATGAATTACCGCCATCCCGGCGAGATCATGGACGAGATCGCGCGGCTGACCCCCACGTTCGCCGGGGTGAGCTACGCCAAGCTGGACCGCCTGGGCAGCCTGCAGTGGCCCTGCAACGACGACGCGCCGGACGGCACGCCCATCATGCACATCGACGAATTCGTGCGCGGCAAGGGGAAATTCATGATCACCAAGTATGTCCCCTCGGATGAACGCAGCACGCGCAAGTTCCCGCTGCTGCTGACCACGGGCCGGATCCTGTCGCAATACAACGTCGGCGCGCAGACCCGCCGCACCGCCAACGTGGCGTGGCACAGCGAAGACGTGCTGGAAATCCACCCGCAGGACGCCGAAGACCGCGGCATCGCCGAAGGCGACTGGGTGGGCGTGCAAAGCCGCGCCGGCGAAACGGTCCTGCGCGCCACCCTGACCGACCGGGTGCAGCCGGGCGTGGTGTACACCACCTTCCACTTCCCCGAATCGGGCGCCAACGTGGTCACCACCGACAGTTCCGACTGGGCCACCAACTGCCCCGAATACAAGGTGACGGCCGTGCAGGTGATGCGGGTGTCGCAACCGTCGGAATGGCAGCGGCAATGGTCGCGTTTTTCCGACATCCAGCAGAAGCTGCTGCGCGAGCGCGCCCGGGAAACCGAGGCCGCGCTGGGCGGCAAGTAGGCCCGCGATGGAATGCCGCGCATGGATCGCCTGAACCATCTCGAACCGGCCCGCGCCGACTGCGCCGAAGCCGCCGTGCTGCGCGTGCGCGGCGGCGTGATCGGCGCCGCGGCGCAGGCCGACCGCGTCGCCGAGGAAACCCCGGTGGCGCTGGAATACAACGGCATCAGCCACGCCACGATGCTGGCCTCGCCGGCCGACCTGGAAGACTTCGCGCTGGGCTTTTCGCTGACCGAGGGCATTGTCGACCGGCCGGCCGACGTGCGCGGCATCGATATCGTGCCGCAGTTCAACGGCATCGTGGTGCAGGTCGAGATCTCCAGCGCCTGCGCCGCGCGGCTCCGGACCCGCCGGCGCGCGATGGCCGGGCGCACCGGCTGCGGCCTGTGCGGCGTCGAGACGCTGCCCGAAGTGCTGCGCCAGGTGCCCGCCGTGCCCGGCGCCCCCGCCGTGCCGCTGCGGGCTGTGCTGCAGGCCATGCGGGCCATGCGCGCCAGCCAGGAACTGCACGACATCACCGGCGCCACGCACGCGGCCGCCTGGGCCGGCGCCGACGGGCAGGTGCGCCTGCTGCGCGAGGACGTGGGGCGCCACAACGCGCTGGACAAGCTGGTGGGCGCCCTGGCGCGCCAGGACATGGCCCCGGGCGGCGGCCTGGCGCTGGTGTCCAGCCGCGCCAGCTACGAAATGGTGCAGAAGTGCGCCGCCGCCGGCATCGGCATCCTGGCCGCCGTGTCCGCGCCGACGGCGCTGGCGATACGGGTGGCCCAGAACACCAACGTGGCGCTGCTGGGCTTTGTGCGCAATGCCGACGCCGCCATCTATTCGCATCCCGAACGCATCCAACCCTGAACGCCCATGGACATCGCCAACCTGATCCGCATGGCCAACCGCATCGGCGACTTCTTCGACGCCCTGCCCGACCGCGAAGAAGCGCTGGAAGGCATCGCCAACCATATCCACAAATCCTGGGAGCCCCGCATGCGCAACGCCTTGCTGGACTTCCTGAGCCAGCACGCGGACGGCCAGGCCGGCGACATCCGATTGCACGACCTGGTGCGGGAGGCCGTCACCCGCCATCGCGCGCGGCTGACGCCCGCCCAGCCGGCCTGAGGCCCGCCCGAAGCTGCTACATTGCAGGCTATCCGTTCCCGATCGCCTGCATGTCCCCCCTGCCTCTCGTCCACTGGACCGAATCCGGCCAGCCCCATAGCGCCCAATGGCGCTCGGAATCGGCCGCGCCGCCGCCCGCCCGCATCCAGGTCGCCGACGACCGGCTGCCGGCCGATGCCGCCTATCGCCTGATCTGCGAAGGCACCCACCTGCTGTGGCGGGGCGACTTCCACAATGCGCGGCAGCTGCTGCAGGCGCTGGCGCGGCGCATCGACAAGAAACCCCGCAAGCCGGCCGCCACGCCGCTGGACGCCTTCAACCGCCACCGGCAGGCGCAATCCCAGCGCGCGCGCCTGCTGGGCAGCCTGCTGCTGCCCTTTAACGCCGACCATGGCGTGGCCCTGCGCCGCGCGCCCGACGCGCGGCAGGCCTGCCTGCAGGCCTACGGGCCGGCCACCGGACCATACCTGGCGTCGCTGCGCGAACTGCAAGGCATCATCGGCGCGCACGAATGGCGCAAGAAGGGCGTGCCCATCGCCGCGCTGGACGACCGCATCCATCCCTGCTATGGCGTGTTCTCGCCGGTGCGCGGCGAATACATCGACCTGGTGGCGCGCGCGCCGCTGCCCGGCGGGCAGCCGTCGCTGGCCTACGACATCGGCACCGGCACCGGCGTGCTGGCCGCGGTGCTGGCGCGGCGCGGCGTGGCGCGCGTCGTCGCCACCGACCAGGACCCCCGCGCGCTGGCATGCGCGCGCGACAACCTGGCGCGGCTGGGCCTGCACGAACGCGTCGACGTCATGCAAGCGGACCTGTTCCCCGACGGCCGGGCGCCGCTGGTCGTCTGCAACCCGCCCTGGCTGCCCGCCAGGCCCAGCGCCCCCGTGGAATACGCCATCTACGATCCGGACAGCCGCATGCTGCGCGGCTTCCTGGACGGGCTGGCCGCGCACCTGGCGCCGCGGGGCGAAGGCTGGCTGATCCTGTCCGACCTGGCCGAACACCTGGGCCTGCGCGGGCGCGACGAACTGCCGGCGCTGATCGACCGGGCCGGGCTGCGCGTACTCGGGCGCCTGGATGCGCGCCCCACCCACCCGCGCGCATCCGACCCCGACGACCCGCTGCATGCGGCGCGCGCGGCGGAAATCACCTCGCTCTGGCGACTGGCCGCGGCCGGCTGAGCCGGCGCTTCGCTTTTCACCCCCGGGCAGGCGCCCATCGCCGCGCATTCATCGCGGCGTCATCTGCGTCCTCAATCATTCGGCATCCCCACACCGAGGCACGCGGCGCCATGAAAAGCTGGAAGACCCCCACAAGACTCCTGATGGCCAGCGGCCTGGCCTTGCTGGCCGCCTGCGGCAGCGGCAGCGACGATGACGACGACGCGCCGCCCGCGCCACCGGCGGCCAGCCGGCCGATGGAACTGACCATCCTGCACATCAACGACCATCACTCGAACCTGGACAGCAAGGCCAGGACGCTGCAGTTGAAGAATGCCGCGGGCGCGGCCACGGCCGTCAGCGTCGACGCCGGCGGCTTTCCCCGCGTCACCGCCGCCATCGATGCGCTGGCGGCGCAGTCGGCCAATGTGCTCAAGCTGCACGCGGGCGACGCCATGACCGGCACGCTGTACTTCAACCGCGCCGGCGAACCCGGCGAAGCCGACGCGGCGCTGATGAACACCGTGTGTTTCGATGCCATGACGCTGGGCAACCACGAGTTCGACAAGGGCGACAGCGGCCTGCACCGGTTCATCGAACTGCTGCATGCCGGCACCTGCCAGACGCCGGTGCTCAGCGCCAACGTCAGTTTCGGCGCGGCTTCGGCCCTGAACCCGTCGCGCGCGCCCGGCTGGGTACAGCCGTCTGTCACCCTGCAGCGCGGCGGGCAGCCCATCGGCCTGGTCGGCCTGACCATCGCCAACAAGACGCAGCAATCGTCCAGCCCCGACCCCGGCACCGTGTTCTCGGACGAGACCGCGGCCGCGCAGGCCCGGATCGACGCGCTGCGCGCGCAAGGCGTGAACAAGATCATTGTCATGAGCCACATCGGCTACGCCTACGACAAGCAGGTCATTGCCGGCCTGAGCGGCGTGGACGTGGTGGTGGGCGGCGACTCGCACACCCTGCTGGGCCCCGACACGCTGAAAGACTATGGCGTGGGCACGCCCGCCGGCGCCTACCCCACCGAACTGACCGACAAGGACGGCAAGCGCGTCTGCCTGGTGCAGGCCTGGGAATACGCCCAGGTCGTGGGCGAACTGAAGGTCAGCTTCGACGCCGACGGCGATGTCACGGCGTGCGCCGGCACGCCGCACGTGCTGGTGGGCGACGCCCTGGTCGTGGGCGGCGCGACCCCGCCCGCCGCCGACCTGGAAGCCATGCGGGCCGACCTGGCCGCCAGCGGCGTACTGCGGGTACAGCAGCCCGATGCCGGCGCGACCGCGGTGCTGCAGCCCTACAAGGACCAGGTCGACGCCTACAGCCGCAGCATCGTGGCCTCGGTGCCGGCCGAACTGTGCTCGCGCCGCGTGCCGGGCGGCCCGGGTTCGGTGGACTACGGCCGGTCCAGCCCCGCGTGCAACGACGAAGGCAGTGTCAGCGTGCGCGGCGGCGATATCCAGCAACTGGTGGCGCAAGCCTACCTGGAAGTGGCCAATGCCCAGTACGGCGGCGCCGACATCTCGCTGCAAAGCGGCGGCGGCGTGCGCATCCCCCTGCTGGGCCAGGTGACGGCGGCCAACGTGATCGAAGTGCTGCCCTTCGGCAACATGCTGTGGCGCCTGGACGTGACCGGCGCCGAAGTGCGCGGCATGCTGGAAGACGGCCTGCAGGCGGTGTACGGCCCGGGCGGCAGCACCGGCCCGTATCCCTACACCGGCGGCCTGCGCTTCGACGTGGACAGCCTGCAACCCCAGGGCAGCCGCGTGTCCAACGTGGAGGTGCGCGATGCCGCCACCGGGGCATGGCAGCCGCTGGATCCGGCCCGCACCTACAGGCTGTTCGTGCTGAGCTTCAATGCGACGGGCGGCGACGGCTACCGCACCCTGGCCGACGTGCCGGCCGAGCGCCGGCAGGACATCGGCGTGCTGGATGCCGACGTGCTGCAGACCTATATCGACATGCAGCCCAGGGATGCCGCCGGCCTGCCGGTATTGCAGCGGCTGCCGGTCGAGCTGTACAGCACCAGGCGCTACATCGAGTAGCGCCGGTCAGGGCTGGCCGATGCCGGTCAGCCCGATCGCGGCCCCGGCCAGCAGCATCCACAACGGATGCACGCGGGTCGCGATGGTGGCCCCGGCCACCAGGGCCGTGATGACACCCAGCATCCAGCTGTGCACCGACGCTTCGGTGATCAGCGCCGCGCTGGCGGCCATCAGCCCCGCCGTCATGGGAAAAATGCCGGCCTGCACCACGCGGCGCCAGGGCTTGTCTTTGAAGCGTTCCCACAGGCCCAGGGCCACCGCCGTCAGCAGCGACGACGGGCCGAACTTGGCGATGGAAGTGATCAGCGCCCCCTGCCAGCCCGCCACGTGCCAGCCGACCAGCGTGACGATCATCAGGTTGGGCCCCGGCGCGGCCTGGCTCAAGGCGAACAGCGCGCCGAAATCGGCATTCGACATCCATTGGTGCACTTCGACCACCTGCCGCTGCATTTCGGGCAGGATGGTGTTGCCGCCACCGAAGGCCAGCAGCGACAGCTGCGTGAAGATCACCAGCAGCGAAATCAGCACGGGGGTCATCGCGCCAGCCTCCAGGTGACGAAGATGCTCAGGGGCGTCAGCACCAGCATGGTGGGCAGCAAGGGCAGGCGCAGCACCGCGATGCACACGAAGCAGGCCAGCGCCACCGCGATGCCGGCCCAGTTGCCGCGCAGCGGCTTGGCGATCTTCACCGCCATCGAGATCAGCAGCCCGGCCGCGGCGGCCGCCAGGCCGGCGAACAGGTGCTGGATGCGCGGGTCGTCGGCGTAGCGCTGGTACACCACGCCCAGCGAGATCACGATCAGCGACGGCGCGGCGATCAGGCCCATCAGGGCCGCGAAGGCGCCGCGGGGGCCGCGGAACTTCATGCCCAGCGCCACCGACATATTGATGATGTTGCCGCCCGGCAGGAACTGGCACAGCCCCAGCAATTCGGTGAAGCCTTCGGGCGACAGCCAGCCGTTCTTCTCGACCACCATGTGGCGGGCCAGCGGCAGCGCGCCGCCGAAGGCGCTCATGCCCAGCCACAAGAACCCGGTGAACAGCGCCCAGCAGGTAGGCGCGGGGGGAGCGGCATCGGGCGGGCTTTGAGCGGCGAGCATGGTTTCCATCAGGGGCGGTTATCGACAGGGGCCAAAGCCTACTCCTGCGCGCGCGCGACTGCAATTGGCCGGCGCGGCCCGCGGCCGGGTGCCGTAGAATGACAAGCCTGCGGCCGTCCCCGCCCTTCGCGCAGCATGTCCACTTCCGCCTCGCCCTCTTCCTCGTCGCCGTCGCTCTATCCCGTCGTGCTGCTGATGGTTGCCATGGTGTCCATGCAAGGCGGGGCCTCGCTGGCCAAGAGCCTGTTCCCGATGGTGGGCGCGCAGGGCACGGCGGCGCTGCGCCTGCTGTTCTCGGCCGTCATGCTGCTGGCCTGCTTCCGCCCCTGGCGCATCCGCATGGCGCCATCGGGCTGGCGCCTGGTGATGGCGTACGGCCTGTCGCTGGGCGCCATGAACCTGCTGTTCTACCTGTCGCTGCGCACCATCCCGCTGGGCATCGCCGTGGCGCTGGAATTCACCGGCCCCCTGGCGGTGGCGTTGCTGGGCTCGCGCCGGCTGGCCGATTTCGCCTGGATCGCGCTGGCGGCGGCCGGCCTGCTGCTGCTGGTGCCGCATGGGGCCGACGTGCGCACGCTCGACCCGGCCGGCATGGCCTATGCCCTGGCGGCCGGCCTGTGCTGGGCGCTGTATATCGTGTTCGGACGGCGCGCCGGCACGCGCCACGGCACCCAGACCGTGGCCCTGGCGGCCTGCGTGGCGGCGCTGGCGGTGCTGCCGTTCGGGCTGGCGCAGGCCGGGCCGGCCCTGTTCTCGCCGGGCATCCTGCCGCTGGCCATCGGCGTCGCCATCCTGTCCAGTTCGCTGCCCTATGCGCTGGAAATCACGGTGCTGGCGCGCATGCCGGTGCGCATCTTCGGCACCCTGCTCAGCCTGGAACCGGTGTTCGCGGCGCTGTCGGGGCTGTTGTTCCTGGGCGAGACGCTGACCCTGCTGCAATGGGCCGCGGTGGCCGCCATCGTGGTGGCATCGGCCGGCATCACCTCCGGCGCCGGGCGTCCGGCCAAGCCCGCCCGCCGCCGCAAGCCCGCCTGAGCCGCGTTTATCATGACGCGACCGGCGCGGCCCGCGGGCCGCGCGCCCACTTCAAGGAACCGTACATGTCCACCGAAAAAGTCGCACTGATCACCGCCGGCGGCAGCGGCATGGGCGCCGCCGCGGCGCGCAAGCTGGCCGACGACGGCTTTCGCGTCGCCATCCTGTCGTCGTCCGGCAAGGGCGAGGCGCTGGCCGCCGAACTGGGCGGCCTGGGCGTCACCGGCTCGAACCTGGAACCGGCCGACATCGCCCGGCTGGTCGACGGCGCCATGCAGCGCTGGGGCCGCGTCGACGCGGTGGTCAACAGCGCCGGGCACGGCCCCAAGGGCAAGCTGCTGGACATTCCCGACGCCGACTGGCACCTGGGCATGGAATACTACCTGCTGAACGTGGTCCGCATCACCCGGCTGGTCGCGCCCATCATGCGCCAGCAGCGCGGCGGGTCGATCGTCAACATCTCGACCTACGCCACCTTCGAGCCCGAGGCGCTGTTCCCCACCTCCGGCGTGTTCCGCGCCGGCCTGGCCGCCTTCACCAAAGTGTTCGCCGACGAATACGCCGCCGACAACGTGCGCATGAACAACGTGCTGCCCGGCTTCATCGACAGCCTGCCCGAAAAAGACGACCGCCGCCAACGCATCCCCATGGGCCGCTACGGCCGCGCCGACGAAGTCGCCGACCTGATCGCCTTCCTGGCATCGGACCAGTCCAGCTACATCACCGGCCAGAACATCCGCATCGACGGCGGCATCACGCGCTCGGTCTAGCCGCTGCGGCCGGACGCCAGCGGCTGCGCCGGCGGGTGTCTGAAGCGAAAACCCACCCCCGAAGCGCTACGCGCTGTCCACCTCGCGGCAGGCAGGCCGCTCGGATTCGCCAGGCAAGGAACAGTCCTCAAGGACTGTTCCCTGTCCGGGCTCATCCCCCTCAAGGGGG
>Ga0182737_1000293_pt1 | contig 81591 bp, 68 predicted proteins | sample eDN5th30CBELigOP_FD_128878 | JGI IMG/M metagenome (GOLD analysis project Ga0182737, IMG submission 128878) | Enriched Organic Plus compost microbial communities from Emeryville, California, USA - eDNA 5th pass 30_C BE-Lig OP (version 2) (version 2) ...
GCCGGTCGATGACCTGCGCAGGTTCCGCCGGGTCATCGCAGCGGCGTCAAAACCCCGATCTCCGCCTGTGGATTCCGGTTGTTAACGTATTGTTCTTTTCCGTGCATCCAGTAACATGCCAGGGGATGGCGTTCCGGGCCGTGCTTCGGCTCGCCGTTGCTGTCGTTCATCTCACAGGGAAGGCATGAGCCCTCACACATCGCGCGCTGCATGGCCGGCGGTCCGATCGTCCTTCGGGCCGGGGACGGTTTCTGCTGCCTTCTTCCTGTTCATGCTGGTCTTCGTGCTGGGGAATGCGGTTGTCGTGCATTCCCTGCTGTCGCGCTATGAAAGCGCGCTCGATCAGGCCGTCACCCTGGACCGCATGCGCGCTTCCAGCCAGCAGCTGGCGGTGCGGGCGATGCGCCTGTCGGACGGCGCCCTGGTGCAGGCCGGCCAGCTCAGCCAGGAAATGGACCTGATGGACCGCGCCCTGCAGGCCCTGGACCAGGGCGGCGTCATCGACGGGCGCGAGATCCCCGCGCTGGATCATTCCGCCGCGCGCGATTTCCTGCCGCGGATCCGGCGCGACTGGGCCACCCTGCGCGGCCGGCTGCAGTCCGTGCTGCTGGGCACCTATGTACGCGACGAGCATGCGTCCGGACCCCATGAATTGCCGCAGACCATCCAGCGCCAGTGGGTGGCCGACGATGCCGAGACCCTGCTCGGCACGCTGGATGCCTGTGCCGACGTGCTGATCCCCCTGCTGCGCGAGGGCAAGGACCGCGCCCTGCTGGCCAGCGGCGGGCTGGTGCTTCTGGATCTGGTGGTGCTGCTGTGCCTGTACCTGCTGTTGCGCCGCCATCTGGTCCGGCCGCTGCGCGAGCTGAGGATCGCATGCCGCGAGCTGGTCAGGGGCCATTACGATGCCCGGATCAGCTACCGGGGGGCGGGCGAACTCGGCCAGGTGGCCCGGGATTTCAACGACGGCATCCGCCAGGTCCACGACCTGCTGGCCAAGATGCGCGAAGACCAGGCCGGGTTGCTCAGGGCCGACACCATTTTCCAGGGCCTGGCATCGAATTCCATCGTGGGCATCTTCCTGGTCGAGAACGAGCGCTTCACTTTCGTCAGCCACAAGATGGCCGAGATCTTCGGCTACGAGCCGCGCGAGATGGTCGACACCATGACGCTGCTGAGCATCGTGGTGCCCCGCGAGCGTTTCCTGATGGCCGAATCGATCAAGGCCAGCCAGAGCCGCCGCGACGGCACGCTGCGGTTCGAGCGCCACGGCCGCCGCAAGGACGGTTCGGAGATCGACATCGAAGTGTTCAGCTCGACCGTGCGGGTGGGCGAGCAGGTGTCCATCATCGGCATCGTCCAGGACATCACCGAGCGCAAGCAGGCCGAATCGTCGGCCCAGCTGGCCGCCATCGCCTACGAGAACAGCAGCGAGGCCATTGCCATCACCGACTCCGCCGGTGTGGTGATCGACGTCAATCCGGCATATTCGCGGATGACCGGCTACTGGCCCGACGAGATCGCCGGCGAACTGCTGCCCCTGCTGCGGCCGGGCCGCCACAACCGCGATTTCTACGACGAGATGTGGCATGCCATCAACACCCACGGGCGCTGGGAAGGCGAATACTGGGGGCAACGCAAATCGGGCGAGGACTATGCCGAACGCGTGGTCATGGATACGGCCTGGAACCACGATGGCTCGGTCAATTGCCGGGTCGCGATGCTCAGCGACGTGACGCAGAAGAAGCAGATCGAGGCGCAGATCTGGAACCAGGCGCACCACGATCCCCTGACCGGCCTGCCGAACCGCCAGTACTTCAATGAACGCCTGCGGGCCGCCGTCCAGACCGCCGACCGGTCGGGGCAGTCGCTGGCGCTGCTGTTCCTGGACCTGGACCTGTTCAAGGAAATCAACGATTCCATGGGGCATGCGACAGGCGACCGGCTGCTGGTCGAGGTCGCCCGGCGCCTGCAGGCGTGCGTCACCCCGGAAAGCAGCTTCGTGGCGCGCCTGGGGGGCGACGAGTTCGTCGTTCTCCTGGGCGATATGTCCGACAAGGCGCAGATCGATGCCTTGTGCAGGGCCATCCTGGACCGGATCACGGAACCCTACCGCCTGGGCGGCGATCCCCTGCGGATTTCGGCCAGCCTGGGCGTGGCGCTGTATCCGCAGGATGCCGAAGACGCCGAGGCCCTGATGCGCCACGTGGACATGGCAATGTATGTGGCCAAGGATTCCGGCCGCAACTGCTTTCACTATTTCGACCGGGGCATGCGCGAACGCGCACGCATGCAGCGCGACCTGATGTACGCCCTGCCGCAGGCCATCGGCGACGGACAGTTCTTTCTCCTGTTCCAGCCCATCCATGCCTTCCGCACCGGGCGCATCGTGCAGGCCGAAGTCCTGCTGCGCTGGCGGCATCCGGAATTCGGCGTGATCGCTCCCGCCGACTTCATTCCCTTTGCCGAGGAACGCCTGCTGCTGCGGCCATTGGGCGACTGGGTGTTCCGCGAGGCCATACGCCAGCTGGCGCACTGGCGCAAGGACCTGGCGCCGGACCTGCGCCTGACGATCAACGTGTCGCCCACCCAGCTCGGCCTGGATGATTCGGGCCTGGATACCGTGTTCGGGCTGTTCAATACGCTGGGCCTGCCGCCGGATTGCCTGGTCCTGGAACTCAGCGAACACATGCTCGTGGCCGAGGACCAGCAGATGCGCGACCGGCTGCTGCGCCTGCACGAGTCCGGGCTCAGCTTCAGCGTCGGCGCCGTGACGATCGGCATGCCGGCCCTGCTGGCGGTGCACGAACTGCCGTTCGAGACGCTCAAGCTCGAGCGCTCCACGACGGAGCGGCTGCTGGGCAGCGAGCATGCAGCCATGGTCAGCGAGGCCATCATCGCCCTGGCGCACCGGCTGGGTCTGCGGGTGACTGCCGAAGGCATCACGTGCCAGGCAGAATACGAACTGCTGCGCGATGCCGGATGCGACGAGGGCCAGGGCTACTGGTTCGATGAACCCCTGGACCAGGACGCCTTCGAGCGGCGGCTGCAGGATCAGGCCGGATAGCGCCTTTTCCGGGCGGCCAGCAGCAGTCCCAGCAACGTCCAGGCCAGGATCGGCGCATTGCCCCAGCGCACGTAGGGGGTCAGCCCCTGGGTGCCCTGGACTTCGGCATCCAGGACGCCCGGGCGGCCGGGATCGAGCGCCCCCAGCACTTGTCCGTGCGCGTCGATGACGGCGGTGGCGCCGGTGTTGGTCGCGCGCACCACGGGGCGGGCGGTTTCCAGGGCCCGCATGCGGGCGATCCACAGATGCTGGCGCAGCGCCCAGCCGTCGCCGAACCAGGCCAGGTTGCTCAGGTTGACCAGGATGCTGGCGCCTGGCGCATCGGGGCCGTCGGATGCCACCGTGGCGGCGATTTCTTCGCCGAAAGTATCTTCATAGCAGATGTCGACCGCCAGGAACTGGTCGTCGACCGCCAGCGGCGGTTGCCGTTCGGTGCCGCGGTCGAAGTCCCCCAGGGGAATCTGCAGCGCGCGCACGAACCAGTGAAAGCCCGGGGGGATGAATTCGCCGAAGGGGACCAGGTGGCGCTTGTCGTAATGCCAGCCGTTGCCGGCCGCGGACGGCGAAGCAGCCTGCGGGCGCAGGGCGATGGCGCCGTTGGTGTATCGGTCGCCCGCCGGGGTGGCTACATGCAGCGGTGCTCCGAGCACGAAGGTTGCGCCCATGGTCTCGGCGGCCGCCTGCCATTGCCGCCATACGGCTTCGGGCACCTGGTCCTGGAAGACCGGCAGCACGGTTTCCGGCAGGATCACCACGGCGGGGCGGTCAGCCTCGCTCTTGGGGGCCAGCGAGGCCAGGCGCTGGATGCGGTCCTGCGTGGGCAGGAAGAGTTCGGGCTGGAACTTGTCGGACTGGGGCGTGGCCGGCTGCACCAGGCGCACCATCAAGGGATTGCCCAGGGGGCGGGACCATTCCATGTGGCTCCAGGCGATGCCCAGCAGCCCGGCCAGCAGGGCCAGCCCCACCACAGCGGCTGCGCTGCGGTCGTAGGCGGTGTCCTTGGCGCGGGCCATCAGCGCCACGGCGGCGGCGGAAAACGCCGCCAGCCAGGCCAGGCCGTAGACGCCGGCAAATGGCGCCCAGGCGGCGAACATGCCTTCGGCATGCGCGTAGCCGATGTTCAGCCAGGTGAATCCCGTGAACAGCGTGCCGCGCAGCCATTCGGCCAGCGTCCAGGCCGAGGCCCAGGCGATGGCGTTCAGTATCTGGCGCGGGGCGCGGCGCTCGGGGCTGCCCTGGCCGGCGCACAGCCAGGCGGTCAGGGCGCAGGCCCCGGCCGCATAGGCGGCCATGGCCGCCGCGAACAGCAGCAGGGCAGCGACGGCCAGGAACAGGGGCAGGCCGCCGAATCGGTGCATGCTGATGGTCAGCCAGTAGACACCGATGCCGAATTGGGACAGCCCGAACAGCCAGCCCAGGATCGCGGCCCGGCGCGGGCCCGCAGCCTGGAAGGTCAGGGCGGCCAGGACGGCCAGCGTGGCAATCTGCACGAAGGGCAGGCTCCAGGCCGGCAGGGGGCCGGGTGCGAAGCAGAGCGCCTGCAGGCCGCCGCCGAGCAGTGCCGCCAGGGGCGCGCGCCAGGCACGCCGTCCGGCCGCCGTTCCGGTTTGTGCCGCGTTCGTGGGCTCAGGCGGCATGTTCCGAGGCGGGCGGGGTGGGATCCAGCCGCTGGATGTGCAGCCAGCGCGCCCGCTTGCCGTCGGCGCTTACGACGGTGAAGACCAGGCCGTGGCGTTCGAGGCGCTCGCCGCGCCGCGGGATGTGGCCCAGTTCGGCCGCCAGCCAGCCATTGAGCGTGTCGACATCCTCGTCGGGCAGGTGGACGCCGAAGGTTTCGTTGAAATCCTCGATTTCGGCGGTCCCCATCGCGCGCCAGCTGTTCTCGCCGGTGCGGAAGATGGTCTTTTCGGCCTCGTCGTCGAATTCGTCTTCGATGTCGCCGACGATCTGCTCCAGCACGTCCTCCATGGTCACCAGACCGCAGATGCCGCCATGCTCGTCGATGACGATGGCCAGGTGATTGCGGCTCACGCGGAACTCGTGCAGCAGTTCGTTCAGGCGTTTGGATTCGGGAATGAAGACGGGCGGGCGCACCAGGGCGCGGATGTCCAGTGCGTGGTCCGCCAGGGCCAGCAGCAGGTCCTTGGCGAGCAGCACGCCGATGATGTTGTCGCGGTCGTCTTCGTAGACGGGGAAGCGGGAATGGCCGGTATCGGTGATGGCCGGCATCAGTTCGGGCAGCGGCCGCGAGATGTCGAGCAGGTCCATGCGCGAGCGCGGCACCATGATGTCGGCCACGGTCTTGTCGGCGACCGCCAGGGCTCCGGAAATCATGGCGTACGATTCGCCGTCGAGGACGGAGTGATCGTGGGCTGCTTCGAGCACGGCGCGGATATCGTCGCGGTCGGCGGGCGGAGCAGGGCGCAAAAGCGCCTTGAGGCGGGAAAGAAGGGAACGCGCGGGCCGGGGAGGTCGAGGCTCTGAATCGGAAGCGTGTGGGTCTGGCATTGTCCTGAGGACGAGTGACGGATTCTGTAGCATAACCGATAAACGGCGCGAGCCGTTCGGCGGTCGAAGCCTGTGGCCCGGCTATGCGCCGCGATAAGGATCGGGGATGCCCTGGGTGGCCAGGATGCGGGTTTCCAGGGCCTCCATGCGTTCGGCCTCGTCGGTTTCGATGTGGTCGTGGCCCAGGGCGTGCAGCACGCCGTGTGTGACCAGGTGGGCGGCGTGGTCCAGCAGGGGCTTGCCCTGCTCGGCCGCCTCGCGCTCCAGGACCGGCAGGCAGAGCACGATGTCGCCGCTGATCATCCCCGAGGGGTCGGCGCCGTATTCGAAGGTCAGGACATTGGTGGCGTAGTCGCGCCCGCGCCAGGCGGCGTTCAGTTCGCGGCCTTCCGCGGTGTCGACGATGCGCAGGGTCAGCGTCACGGGGCTGCCTGCGCGCGGCTCGGGCGCGGCCAGGGCAAAGGCCAGCGCGCGCCCCACCCAGCGCCGCAGGCGCCAGCGCGGCAGGGCAGGGGCCTGGACCGCGTACTGGACCGACAGGGTGAAATCAGGATACATGGTCGCCCGCCCGTTCGTAGGCTTCGACGATGCGGCCCACCAGCGGGTGGCGCACCACGTCGCGGCTGGTGAAGCGGGTCTGAGCGATCCCCGGCACGTCGTCGAGGACATCCAGTGCGTGCAGCAACCCGCTCTGCTGGCCCTTGGGCAGATCCACCTGGGACGGGTCGCCGTTGATGACGGCCTTGCTGCCGAAGCCGATCCGCGTCAGGAACATCTTCATCTGTTCCGGCGTGGTGTTCTGCGCTTCGTCGAGGATGATGAAGGCGTGGTTCAGGGTGCGGCCGCGCATGTAGGCCAGCGGCGCGATCTCGATGGTCTGTTTCTCGAACAGGCGCTGCGTGCGCTCGAAGCCCAGCAGGTCGTACAGCGCGTCGTAGAGCGGCCGCAGGTAGGGGTCGACCTTCTGGACCAGATCGCCGGGCAGGAAGCCCAGGCGCTCGCCGGCTTCGACGGCGGGGCGCGTCAGCACCAGCCGGGTCACCGATTCGCGCTCCAGCGCGTCGATGGCGCAGGCCACGGCCAGCCAGGTCTTGCCGGTGCCGGCCGGCCCGACGCCGAAGGTCACGTCGTGCTTCAGGATGGCGTTCAGGTAGTCGCGCTGGCGCGGAGTGCGCGGCCGCAGGTCGGATTTGCGGGTGCGCAGGTTCAGGCTGGCGTCGTCCACCGGCGGCAGTTCGGGCAGATCCGCCGCGCCGGCGGGGGATTCTTCCGTGCGGGCGCCCAGTTCCACCAGGCCCAGCTGCAGGCTGTCCAGGGACAGGGGCGCGTGTGCGGCGCGTTCGTGGAACCAGCGCAGCGCCCGTGCGGCCGGGCGCGCCTGGGGGCCCCGGATGGTGAAGCGGGTGCCGCGCCGGGCGATCTCCACCCCGTAGGCCTGGGCGATCTGGCGCAGGTTTTCGTCCAGAGGGCCGCACAGGTTGGCCAGGTGGTCGTTGCCGGCTTCCAGCTGCAGCGTCAGCGGCCGGGATTTCGTGGCGCCGTGCGTCGTTTCCTCTGGGGAATGCGCGTGCCTGGAGTGGTTCGGCGTGCTCACTCGCCCACCCGCGTGGTGTCCGTCGTGACGATTTCGCCACGCAGGGTGTTGGCCAGGGCCTCGGTGATGCGCACATCGACCATCTGCCCGATCAGGCGCGGCTGGCCCGCGAAATTGACGATGCGGTTGTTTTCCGTGCGGCCTTTCATGTCGCTCGGGTCCTTTTTCGAGGGGCCCTCGACCAGCAGGCGCTGGATGCTGCCGACCATGGAATGGCTGATGGCGGCGGCCTGCTCGTTGATCAGGGCCTGCAGGCGGTGCAGCCGGTCGAGCTTTTCGGCTTCCGGCGTGTCGTCGGCCAGGTCGGCTGCCGGCGTGCCCGGGCGGCGCGAATACACGAAGGAAAAAGACTGGTCGAAGCCGACGTCGCGCACCAGGTCCATCGTCTTCTGGAAATCGGCCTCGGTTTCGCCGGGGAAGCCGACGATGAAGTCGGATGACAGTGTCATGTCGGGGCGCGCAGCGCGCAGGCGGCGGATGATGGACTTGTATTCCAGGGCCGTGTAGCCGCGCTTCATGGCGGCCAGCACGCGGTCGCTGCCCGCCTGGACCGGCAGATGCAGGAAGGGGACGAGCTTGGGCAGGCGGCCATGGGCCTCGATCAGCCGCGCGGTCATTTCCTTGGGGTGCGAGGTGGTGTAGCGGATGCGTTCGATGCCGGGGATTTCGTGGACGTAGTCCAGCAGCATGGCAAAGTCGGCGATCTCGCCGTTTTCGCCGGCCGGCCCGCGATAGGCGTTGACGTTCTGGCCCAGCAGGGTGACCTCGCGCACGCCCTGGTCGGCCAGGTCGGCAATTTCCGTCAGCACGTCGTCGAATGGCCGGGAGACTTCGGCCCCCCGGGTGTAGGGCACGACGCAGAAGCTGCAGTACTTGCTGCAGCCTTCCATGATGGAAACGAAGGCCGCCGGCCCATCGACACGCGCGGGCGGCAGGGCGTCGAACTTTTCGATTTCGGGAAAGGAGATGTCCACCTGCGAGCGGCCCGTGGCGCGGCGGCGGTCGATGAGTTCGGGCAGGCGGTGCAGGGTCTGCGGGCCGAACACCACGTCGACATAGGGCGCGCGGCGCACGATGGCCTCGCCTTCCTGGCTGGCCACGCAGCCGCCCACGCCGATCACCAGGTCGGGCTTCAGCTGCTTGAGATGCTGCACGCGCCCCAGGTCGGAGAAGACCTTTTCCTGGGCCTTCTCGCGCACCGAACAGGTATTGAACAGGATGATGTCGGCGTCTTCCGGGGTCTGGGTGAGTTCGACGCCCTTGGCCGCGTGCAGCATGTCGGCCATCTTTTCCGAATCGTATTCGTTCATCTGGCAGCCGAAGGTGCGGATGAACAGCTTTTTCACGCGGCCGGGTTCAGTGGGCTGCAGCAGGGCCGCCAGGTTCTGGTCCTGCGCCTGGCGCCAGGACAGGTCTTTCAGGTGTTCGGCGGATTCGCGCGATGCGGGGATGACGCCGGGGCGGCGGACGGGTGTTTCTTGCATGATGAGGCCGTGACGGGTTTATATCCCGGGGGCGGAGTCTGTAAACCGATGATTGTACTGTGGGGTTGCGCGCAACTGCTACCGCTGCCTGGAGGGGCGCCGAACCAAGCGGCGCTGGATCGCCAGGGGTGCGCACGGAGGTGGGGGATTCCCCGACAACCGTTGTGAGGCGCCGGCGGCTTCCGAAGGGAGAGCGGGAGACAAGGCGGGCACTGTCTGAGGCCGCAGGCCGAGTTTGCCCGCCGCCCGCTCGGACGAGGAAGGGCCGGGCAGTCCGACCGCAGGGAGGACCGCCGAGCCGGGCGGCGGGGAATCCCCCACCTCCGTGCGCGGGGCCTCCAAGGCGTTACGGCTCCCCACCTCGCCGTTGCATCTCCCCCACCTCGCCGCTTGCAGGCGGCTCGGATTCGATCGGCTGGGAATGGTCCGCAGGGGACCATTCCCAGTCCGATCTCATCCCAGTTCGACTTCGGGGCCGTCTTTCTTGATCGGCTTGACCAGGTCTTCGCGCTTGATGCCCATCCACATGGCCAGGGCGGCGGCGACGAACACCGAGGAATAGATCCCGAACCAGATCCCGATCGTCAGGGCCAGCGAGAAGTTGTGCAGCGTGGGACCGCCGAAGAAGAACATCGACAGCACCATCATCTGGGTCGAACCGTGCGTGATCACGGTCCGGGAAATGTTCTGCGTGATCGACGTGTTGATGATTTCACGCACCGAGGCCTTGCGCTGCTTGCGGAAGTTTTCGCGGATCCGGTCCATCACCACCACGGATTCGTTCACCGAGTAGCCCAGCACCGCCAGCACGCCGGCCAGCACCGACAGCGAGAATTCCCACTGGAAGAAGGCGAAGAAGCCCAGGATGATCACCACGTCGTGCAGGTTCGCCAGGGCGCACGAGGCCGCCAGCTTCCATTCGAAGCGCACGGCCAGGTAGATCATGATGCCCACCACCACGAAGAGCAGCGCCATCAGGCCGTTGTGCAGCAGTTCCTGGCCGACCTGCGGCCCCACGAATTCCACCCGGCGCAGCTGCACGTCCGGGTGCTGGGCCTGCAGAGCCGACAGCACGGTGCGGCTCTGGGCGGCGGTGTCCTCGTCGGGATGCACCGGCAGGCGGATCATCACGTCCTGCGATGTCCCGAAGTTCTGCACCTGGAAGTCGGTGTAGCCCAGCGCGTCGATCGCCGTGCGGATCTCGGCCACCGGGGCGGATTGCTCGTAGTGGACTTCCATCACCGTGCCGCCGGTGAATTCGATCGAGAGATGGAATCCCCGGGTGGCGATGAAAAAGACGGCGGCAAGGAAGGTGAGCAGGCTGATGATGTTCAGGATCAGCGCATGCCGCATGAACGGGATGGTGCGATGGATGCGGAAGAATTCCATGATGTGTCCTGGGTGCGGGGTGGACGGGCTCGGGGCTCGGGGCCGTCAGTCCTGCTTGGGTTTCCAGACCTGGCCGATGGAGATCGTCTTCAGCTTGCGCTTGCGGCCATACCAGAGGTTGGCCAGGGCGCGCACGCCGACCACCGACGAGAACATCGAAGTCAGGATGCCGATGCAGTGCACCACGGCAAAGCCGCGCACCGGTCCGGTGCCGAAGGTCAGCAGGGCGACCCCCACGATCAGGCTGGTCAGGTTGGAGTCGAAGATCGTCGCCCAGGCGCGGTCGAAGCCCAGGTGGATGGCCTGCTGGGGCGGCAGCCCGGCGCGCAGTTCCTCGCGGATGCGTTCGTTGATCAGCACGTTGGCGTCGATCGCCATCCCCAGCGTGAGGGCGATGGCGGCGATGCCGGGCAGGGTCAGCGTGGCCTGCAGCATGGACAGCACCGCCAGCAGCAGCAGCACGTTGAAGCTCAGGCCCAGCGTCGAGAACAGGCCGAACAGGTGGTAGTACAGGATGATGAAGATCGCGATGGCGGTGAAGCCGTACAGCGTCGAATCGAAGCCCTGCTTGATGTTGGCGGCCCCCAGGCTGGGGCCGATGGTGCGTTCCTCGATGATGTGCATCGGCGCAGCCAGCGAGCCGGCGCGCAGCAGCAGGGCCACGTCGGCGGCTTCCTGGGCGGTCATGCTGCCCGAGATCTGCACCTGACCGCCGGGGATTTCGGAACGGATCACCGGGGCGGTGACGACTTCGCCCTTGCCGTTCTCGAACAGCACGATGGCCATGCGCTTGCCGATGTTGTCGCGGGTCACGTCGCGGAAGATGCGTGCGCCTTTCGAATCCAGCGTCAGGTTGACGGTGGGCTGCTGGGTCTGCTGGTCGCGGCCGGGCTGGGCGTCCTGCAGGTTTTCACCCGTCAGGATCACCTGGCGGCGCAGCAGCAGCGGGCGGCCGTCGCGGTCGTCGTAGCGTTGCAGGCCGAAGGGCACGCGGCCCGAGGCCAGGGCGGCCGTGGCGGTGGGCGAATCGTCCACCATGTGGATTTCCAGCGTGGCGGTGCGGCCGAGAATGTCCTTGGCCTTGGCGACGTCCTGCACGCCGGGCAGCTGGACCACGATGCGGTCGGCGCCCTGCTGCTGGATCACCGGCTCGGCCACGCCGAGTTCGTTGATCCGGTTGTGCAGCGTCTGGATGTTCTGCTTCAGGGCATTGTCCTGGACCTGCGTGATGGCGGCCGGGCTGAGCGTGCCGTCCACCAGCCATTGGTCGCCGGACTGGCCGGGGGTGAAGACCATCTCGGGCATGGCACGGCGCAGCGTGTCGATGGCCGCGTCGCGGTCGGCTTCGGTGGCGAAGGTGGCGCGCACCGACTGCTGGTTGCGCTCGACGTCTTCGTTCTTGATCTTGGCGTCGCGCAGGGTGGTGCGGGCTTCGCCGGCCATGGAATCGTAGCGGCTGGTCAGGGCGCCCTGCATGTCCACCTGGAGCAGGAAGTGCACGCCCCCGCGCAGGTCGAGGCCCAGGTACATGGGGTGGGCCCCCAGCGCCGTCAGCCAGTTCGGCGAGGCCGACATCAGATTCAGCGCGATCGTGTAGTCGGGATTCTGAGGATCCGGGTTCAGCGTTTTTTCGAGCTGGTCCTTGGCCTTGAGCTGCGTGTCGGTGGAGTCGAAACGCAGGCGCACCGTGCCGACGGGGCCGTTCATCTCGAACGAGCCGGCGGTCGGGTGCAGCCCGGCCTGCTCCAGGGCCTGTTCGGCCCGGGCCAGGGTGTTCTGATCGACCTTGATGGCCGTCTTGGCCCCAGCGATCTGGACTGCCGGCGATTCACCGTAGAGATTGGGCAGCGTATAGAGCACGCCGATCAGGACGGCGGCCAGAACGATGAGGTATTTCCAGAGAGGGTAGCGGTTCATGGTCGATCGGAAGGGGGGCGGGTCTGGAGAGACGAGGCGCCGGAAGCGGCGCCCGCCGGGCGGATCAGAGCGACTTGATCGTGCCCTTGGGCAGGACGGCGGTGACGGCGCTGCGCTGCACGACGGTTTCCACGGCCTTGTCGCCCGCCTGGGCGATTTCCAGGGTCAGGTAGTTGTCGCTGACCTTGCTGATCTTGCCCAGCATGCCGCCCGACAGGATGACCTCGTCGCCCTTGGCGAGGGCTTCGACCATCTTCTTGTGTTCCTTCTGGCGCTTCATCTGCGGGCGGATCATCAGGAAGTACAGGATGACGAACATCAGGATGATGGGCAGCATGCTCATCAGCGGGTTCGGTTCCCCGGCGGCCTGGGCCGGGATCAGGGTCAGGGTGTCGACGAAGGACATGTAGGCTCCTGCGATGTCGGTGGGATTCTAGGGGTGGACACGGGCCGCATGAATCCGGCCCGTGAGTGAAATTAACTCTTGATTGTAGCGGGATATCCGGCCGGCCGTGTTCCCGTTTTCATTCGATGCCGCGCGCCCGGTCGCGATGGAAGGCTTCGCGCCAGGACTCGAAGCGGTCCTCTTCGATGGCCGTGCGCATGTCTTCCATCAGGCGCAGGTAGAAGTGCAGGTTGTGCAGGGTGTTCAGGCGGGCGCCGGAAATTTCTCCGGCGCGCTGAAGGTGATGCAGGTAGGCGCGAGAGAAGTGCCGGCAGGTGTGGCAGCCGCATTCCGGATCCAGGGGGCGGGTGTCGTCGCGGTAGCGCGCGTTGCGGATCTTGATGTCGCCGTGGCGGGTGAACAGCCAGCCGTTGCGCGCGTTGCGGGTGGGCATGACGCAGTCGAACATGTCCACGCCCCGGCTCACGCCCTCGACCAGGTCCTCGGGCGTGCCCACGCCCATCAGGTAGCGCGGCGCCCGGGCGGGCATGCGCGGGGTCACGTGGGCCAGCACGCGCATCATGTCTTCCTTGGGCTCGCCGACCGACAGGCCGCCGATGGCGTAGCCCTCGAAGCCGATTTCCGTCAGCCCGGCCAGGGATTCGTCACGCAGGTCTTCGTACATGCCGCCCTGGATGATGCCGAACAGGGCGTTGGGGTTGCCCAGGTCCAGGAAGGCCTGGCGCGAGCGGCGGGCCCAGCGCAGCGACATGCGCATCGATGCGGCGGCTTCCTCGTGGGTGGCGGGACGGTCGCCGATGCGGTAGGGGGTGCATTCGTCCAGCACCATGGCGATGTCCGAGTTCAGGCTGCGCTGGATGCGCATCGATTCCTCGGGCGTGAGGAACAGGCGCGAGCCGTCGATGGGCGAGGCGAAGCGCACCCCTTCTTCGGTGATCTTGCGCATGCCGTCCAGGCTGAAGACCTGGAAGCCGCCCGAGTCGGTCAGGATCGGCCGGTTCCATTGCATGAAGCCGTGCAGGCCGCCATGGCGGTCCAGGATGTCGGTACCGGGCCGCAGCCACAGGTGGAACGTGTTGCCCAGCACGATCTGGGCGCCGATCTCTTCCAGTTCGTGCGGCAGCATGGCCTTGACGCTGCCGTAGGTGCCCACCGGCATGAAGATCGGCGTCTGGACGACGCCATGGTTCAGGGTCAGGCGGCCGCGCCGGGCGGCGCCGTCGGTGTGCAGCAGTTCGAATTGAAGTCCGGTCATGGAGTCTGGGGCTGGTCTGCGGGGGCAAGGCCCTGGGCGGCCTCGATGAACATGGCGTCGCCGTAGCTGAAGAAGCGGTAGCGCGACTGGACGGCGTGGGCATAGGCGCGGCGGATGGGATCCATGCCCGCCAGGGCGGACACCAGCATCAGCAGCGTCGATTGCGGCAGGTGGAAATTGGTGATCAGGGCGTCGACGTTCGAGAAGCGGTAGCCGGGGGTGATGAACAGCCGGGTGTCGCCCTCGCAGGTGTGCTCGCCGTCGCCGTCGTGGGCGGCCGCTTCCAGCGAACGTACGCTGGTGGTGCCCACGGCGACCACGCGGCCGCCGCGCGCCCGGGTTTCGCGGATGCGGCGCAGGGTTTCGGCCGGCACGACGTAGCGTTCGGCATGCATGACATGCTCGCTGATGCGCGCGACGCGCACCGGCTGGAAGGTGCCTGCGCCCACGTGCAGGGTGACGAAGGCCCGTTCCACGCCCTTGGCCTGCAGGCGGTCGAGCATGGCCTGGTCGAAGTGCAGGCCTGCGGTGGGCGCGGCGACCGCGCCCGGCTTGTCGGCGTAGATGGTCTGGTAGCGCGTTTCGTCCTCGGCGTCGGCGCTGTGGGCGATGTAAGGCGGCAGCGGCACGCTGCCGTGCTGTTCCAGCAGTTCCAGCACAGGGGCGGGAAAGGCCAGTTCGAACAGCTCGTCCTGGCGGCCCAGGACTTCGGCCTCGAAGGCGCCGCCTGCCAGCACCAGCCGGGTGCCGGGGCGGGGCGACTTGCTGGCGCGCACGTGCGCCAGGGCGCGCCGGGGCTCGGTGATGCGCTCGACCAGCACTTCCACCTGGCCGCCGCTGTCCTTGCGGCCGCGCAGCCGGGCCTTGATGACCCGGGTGTCGTTGAAGACCAGCAGGTCGCCGGCGCGCAGCAGGCCGGGCAGATCGATGAATTGCCGGTCATGCAGGGCGCCGGTGCCGTCCAGGTGCAGCAGCCGGCTGGCGTCGCGCCGCTCGGCAGGATGCTGGGCGATCAGTTCGGGGGGCAGTTCGTAGTCGAACTGCGAAATGTCGAGGGATTCGGTCACGGGCAGGCCGGGCGCGGGCAGGGGCGTCCGGGGAAGGAATGGATCGGGGATGGAAACGGGGGGTATTTTAGTCCGATGCGTCCGCGTCCTGCCCGGCCGGGCCACGGGGCGGGGCAGGACGCGGCATTCGGGCTCATCGGAAACATCCGCTTTGGATTATGCTGGCGATTTTGGCGCGGGCCGACGGCGCAGCGCATTTCTTGTCGGGTTTTGTTTTAGTCGGATTTTGATCGGGTGACGGCATGCGGCTGGTGAGAAGGATGATGCGGGGATCGTGGCGACTGGGCGCGGGGTTGGCGGCGTGCCTGCTGATGGGCATGTCGCTGCAGGCTGGCGCGCAGGCGCTGCCGCCGGAACTGCAGAAGGCCTGGAAGGCCACGAAACTGCCGCTTTCTTCACTGTCGCTTGAAATCCGCGAGGCCGGAGGCCCCGTCATTGCCAGCGTCCAGGCCGGGGAACCGCGCAACCCGGCCTCGGTGATGAAGACCGTGACCACCTGGACCGCCTTGTCGGCCCTGGGCCCGGACTACGCCTGGCGCACCCGGTTCCTGTCCGACCCCGGGGCCCGCGTGGACGAGCAGGGCACTTTGCAGGGGCCGCTCTACGTCCAGGCAGCCGGGGATCCCTGGTTTCGCCAGGAAGATCTCTGGAACATGCTGCGCGAACTGCGCCTGCGGGGCGTGAAGAACCTGTCCGAGGTCGTCGTGGACCGCAGCCGCTTCGGCGACGTGGCCATCGACACGGGCGCCTTCGATGATTTCCCCGATCGTCCCTACAATGCCAGCCCCGATGCAATGATGGTCAACTTCGGCGCGACCCGGCTGGTGTTCCTGCCCGATGCCCGATCGCGCCAGTGGATTCCCCTGCTCGATCCGCCGACGCGAAACGTGCGCGTCGAAGGCCGGCTCGAATGGCTGGACGGCGCCTGCAAGGGGTCGCCCGCCGTGGCCGCCGACGTGCGGCCGGAAGGGCCGGTCTCGGTCATTCACGTATCCGGCAAGGCCGTGGGCGACTGCGGCGAATTCAGCGTGTATCGCCTGGCCGGCAATCAGGGCGACCACTTCGAGGCGCTGTTCCGCCTGCTCTGGCGCGAACTGGGCGGCACGCTGTCGCGCGGCATCCGCGAAGGCCGCGCGCCTTCGCGGGCCACGGTGCTGGCCTGGCATGATTCCCCCACACTGGCGGACGTGATCCGCCAGATCAACAAATACAGCAACAACGTCATGGCCCGCATGACCCTGCTGACCCTGGGCGCCGAGCTCAATGGTCCGGGGGCCACGCCGGACAGCGGCGGTCGGGCGGTCCGGCAGATCCTGAAGAACCAGGGCGTGGACACGGCGGGCTGGGTGCTGGACAATGGCTCGGGCCTGTCGCGCCAGGGCCGCATCACGGCGCGGGGCCTGGCGCAGATGCTCGACGTCGCCTGGCGTTCGCCCCTGATGCCGGAATTCGTCTCCTCGCTGGCGATTTCCGGGGTGGACGGCACGGTGCGCCGCCGCCTGCGCTCGGAGGACACGCGCGGACAGGCGCACCTGAAGACCGGAACCCTGCGCGATTCGCGCGCATTGGCCGGTTACGTGCGCGGCGCCAGCGGCAAGCGCTATATCCTGGTCAGCCTGGTCAACAGCCCGAGCGCCGCCGCCGTGCGCCCATTCGACGATGCGGTCGTCGAATGGCTGGCGGCGCGCTGAGCTGCGGGATCCGGGACTTTCAATCCACACGCATGAATATTCAATAACACCGGAGGAACAATCATGCATGCATCCTTGCGCTTCATGACGGCGGCTGTGGCGGCCGCCAGCCTGTCGGCGGGGGCCGCCCAGGCCGCCGACGCCGTCAAAGTCGGCCTGTTGACCACGCTGTCCGGTCCGGGCGCCGCCCTGGGCATCGACATCCGCGACGGTTTCGAACTGGCCGTCAAGCAGGCCGGCGGCACGCTCGGCGGCCTGAAAGCCGATGTCATCGTGGCCGATGACCAGCTCAGCCCCGATGCCGCCAAGCAGACCGCCGACCGCTTGCTCAAGCGCGACCGCGTCGATTTCATGACCGGCATCGTGTTTTCCAACATCATGCTGGCGGTGGGGCAGCCGGTGTTCCAGTCCAAGACTTTCTACATCAGCGCCAATGCCGGCCCCTCCCAATACGCCGGCGCCCAGTGCAATCCGTACTTCTTCAGCGCCTCCTACCAGAACGACACCATGGATGAGGCGGCCGGCAAGGTCGTGCAGGACCGCGGTTTCAAGAAAGTCGCGCTGATCGCGCCGAACTACCCGGCGGGCAAGGATCACCTGGCCGGCTTCAAGCGGTTCTACAAGGGCGAGATCGTCATGGAGGACTACACCCAGCTGAATCAGCTGGACTACGGCGCCGAGCTGTCCAAGCTGCGCGCTTCGCAGGCGGATGCCGTGTTCATCTTCCTGCCGGGCGGCCTGGGCGTGAACTTCATCAAGCAGTTCGTGGGCGCCGGCCTGAACCAGAACATGAAACTGTTCGCACCGGGCTTCTCGGGCGACGAGGATGTGATCCGGGCCGTGGGCGAACCGATGCTGGGGCTCTTCAACACGTCCCAGTGGGCGCACGACATGGACAACGCCGCAAACAAGCGGTTCGTGGCCGATTTCGAGAAAGCGTACGGGCGCCTGCCCACGATGTACGCCTCGCAGGGCTATGACGCTGCGCGCTTGATCGACGGCGCGGTGCGCAAGGTGAACGGCAACCTGAAGGACAAGGATGCGCTGCGCAAGGCGCTGGAATCGGCGCCCTTCGAATCCGTCCGGGGCGCGTTCAGGTTCGATGCCAACCACTATCCCATCCAGGACTACTACCTGCGCGAAGTCGTCAAGGATGCCCAGGGCCGCGTGACCAACAAGCTCGTGGGGCGCGTGCTGGAAAACCATGCCGATGCGTACGTCGGCGAGTGCAAGATGCCGTCCTGATCCGCCGGAACGCGCACGCATGAGCGGTATCCTCCTGCTCGAGCAGTTGCTCAACAGCCTGCAGTTCGGCCTGATGCTGTTCCTGCTGGCGGCGGGGCTGACGCTGGTGTTCGGCATCATGGACCTGATCAACCTGGCCCATGGTTCGCTGTACATGATCGGCGCCTACCTGGTCGCCACCATCGCGGCCGCCTCCGGTTCGTTCTGGATCGGCCTGGCGGGCGGCGTGGCCGCCTCGGCGGTGTTGGGCGCGGTGCTGGAATGCACCGTGGTCCGGCGGCTGTACCAGCGGGATCACCTGTCCCAGGTGCTGGGGACTTTCGCCCTGCTGCTGATGGCCAATGAGGGCGTGCGGATGATCTGGGGCTCGCAACCCTTGATGATGCCCATGCCCGCCGGGTTGTCCGGACCGGTCGAGCTGCTGCCGGGCTTCAGCTATCCGGCCTATCGGCTGCTCATCATCGGCGCCGGCCTGGCCGTGGCGCTGCTGCTGTACGTGCTGGTGACGCGCACCCGGCTGGGCATGCAGGTGCGGGCGGGGGCATCCAATCGTGAAATGGCGCAGGCGATGGGCGCCGACGTGCGCCGTCTGTTCACGCTGTTGTTCGCCTTCGGGGCCGCGCTGTGCGCTGTGGCGGGGGGGATGCTCGGGCCCCTGCTGGCCGTCCAGGTCGGCATGGGAGAGAGCATCCTCATCCTGGCATTCGTGGTCATCGTGATCGGCGGCATCGGTTCGATCCGGGGGGCGCTGGTTGGCGCGTTGCTGGTGGGCCTGGTGGACACGGCTGGCCGCACGGTGGTGCCGATGCTGTTCGAGCTGCTGATGGGGCCTGCCGCCGCCGACAATGCCGGTCCGGCCGTGGCCTCGATTCTGATCTACGTGCTGATGGCCGCCGTGCTGTTCTGGAAACCGCGGGGCCTGTTCCCCGCTCGGGGGTGAGGCGAGGATGGCGCATTCTCCGCAACACGAGTCCCCGGGGCTGCTGGATCATGCGCTGCGCGCCCGCAGCGCCGTACCGCTGCTGGTCCTGCTGATCCTGCTGCCTTTTGCCGCCCTGGCGCTGGACGAAGGCTTCTACATCGGCGTGGCCAGCCGCATCCTGATCTTCGCCCTGGCAGCCACCAGCCTCAACCTGATCCTGGGCTTCGGCGGCATGGTCAGCTTCGGCCATGCCGCTTTCGTCGGCATGGGCGCCTATACCGTGGGCATCCTGATGCAGAGCGGCATTGCGTCGGCCTGGATTGCCTGGCCGGCGGCGCTGCTCGTCGGCGGGTTGTTCGCTTTCGTGATCGGGCTCGTCAGCCTGCGCACCCAGGGTGTGTATTTCATCATGATCACGCTGGCGTTCGCGCAGATGCTGTTCTACCTGATGGTATCGCTCAAGCAGTACGGCGGCGAGGATGGTCTTCCTCTGGCAACGCGTTCCGATCCGGGGCTGGGCCTGGATCTGTCCGACGACGTGCAGTTCTATTTCGTGGTGCTGGCGATCTGCGCCGGCGTGTTCGTCTGCCTGGCCCGGCTGCTCAATGCGCGCTTCGGCCACGTGCTGCAGGCGATCCGGGAAAACGAGACGCGCATGGCCGCGCTGGGCTTCGCAGTCTATCGCCACAAGCTGATCGCCTTTACGCTGGCAGGCGCCATTGCCGGGTTGGCAGGCGCCCTGCTGGCCAACCAGAGCAGTTTCGTCAGCCCGTCCCTGCTGCAATGGAGCCAGTCCGGCATCCTGCTGGTCATGGTCATCCTGGGGGGCGTCGGTCATCTGTACGGCGGCCTGGCCGGTGCGGCGGCGTTTCTGCTGATCGAGGAAATCGTGTCCTCCTACACCATCCACTGGCAGTTCGGCCTGGGCGCTCTGCTGCTGGCCGTGGTGCTGCTGGCACCCAACGGGCTGATGAGCCTGGTGCGCCGCCGGGGCGCGCCATGACGCCGGCATCCATGGCAATCCTGTGCGTCGACCGGCTGGTCAAGCGCTTCGGCGGGCTGGTGGCTACCGATCGGGCCAGCCTGACGATCCGCGACGGTGAACTGCATGCGCTGATCGGCCCCAACGGCGCGGGCAAGACCACGCTGATCCACCAATTGTCCGGCGCGCTGGCGCCGACCGGCGGCACGATCCGCTTCGCGGGCGAAGACATCACGGCGCTGCCCATCCATGCGCGCGTGCATCGGGGGCTGGTGCGCTCCTACCAGATCACCAGCGTGTTCAGGCGTCTGCCGGTGCTGGACAATCTGGCCCTGGCGGTACAGGCGCGCGACGGCAGCAGTCTGCGTTTCTGGCGCCCGGCGCGGGCCGAGCGGGAACGCTATGCCGCTGCTGCGGCTTTGGCCGGGCGGGTGGGGCTGGCCGCTTGCCTGGACCGCATCGCCGGCGCGCTTTCGCATGGCGAACAGCGCCAGCTCGAAATCGGCCTGGTACTGGCCTTGCGGCCCCGCCTGCTGTTGCTCGACGAACCCCTGGCCGGGATGGGCGCCGAGGAATCCGAACGCATGGTGGCGCTGCTGCAGAGCCTGCGCGGCGAGCACACCATGCTGCTGGTGGAGCACGACATGGATGCCGTCTTCCGCCTGGCGGACCGGATCTCGGCGCTGGTGTCCGGCCAGGTGATCGCGACGGGCACCCCGGACGAAATCCAGGCTCATCCCGAAGTCCGGCGCGCCTATCTGGGCGATGAGCAGGGGGTTTCGTAGATGAGCGGCTTGCTGGAAGTCGAAGGATTGCAGACCGCCTACGGCGACAGCCAGGTGCTGTTCGGCATCGACCTGGCCATCGGGCCGGGCGAGGTCGCCACCCTGCTGGGCCGCAACGGCATGGGCAAGACCACGACGGTGCGTTCCATCCTGGGCCTGACGCGCGCGCGGGCCGGCACGATCCGTTTTCTGGGAGAGCGGATCGAATCGCGCGCACCGGATCGGATCGCCCGCATGGGCCTGGCCGTCGTGCTCGAGGGACGGCAGATTTTTCCGAACCTCTCTGTCCGTGAAAACCTGATGGCCTTTGCCGCCCGCCGCAACGCGAGCGCCGATCCCTGGACGCTGGACCGCGTCCTGGCGCTGTTTCCCAGGCTGGCCGAGCGGGCTGGCAATATGGGCAACCAGCTTTCGGGCGGTGAGCAGCAGATGCTGGCCATCGGCCGCGCCCTGATGACCAATCCGCACTTGCTGATCCTGGACGAGGCCACGGAAGGCCTGGCGCCGTTGATCCGAGAGGAGATCTGGCGCTGCCTGGACACGCTGCGCGGCCAGGGTCAGGCCATTCTCGTCATCGATAAGTATGTCCAGCGCCTGGTGCGGCTGGCCAACCGGCACACGCTCATCGAACGCGGCCGGGTCGTGTGGCAGGGCGAATCGGCGGCGCTGGCCGCTTCTCCTGAACTGTGGCAGCGCTACATCGGAATCTGACCCGGATGGGCCTGCTTCCGCCGCACTGCCGGGCTGCGACGCCGCCCGGCGAGTTACACTGCATGCCAACTTGTTCTTGACATTCGAGCCGCCATGCCCATCCATGAAATCCGCCATCCTCTGATCCGCCACAAACTGGGCCTGATGCGGCGGGCGGATCTCAGCACCAAGAATTTCCGCGAGATGGCCCAGGAGATCGGTGCCCTGCTCACCTACGAGGCCACCAAGGATCTGCCGCTGGAGCCCACGCGCGTCGCCGGCTGGGCCGGCGAAGTCGATGTCGAGAAGCTCGCCGGCAAGAAGGTCACCGTGGTGCCCATCCTGCGCGCCGGCATCGGCATGCTCGACGGCGTGCTGACCTTGATTCCGGGGGCCAAGGTCAGCGCGGTGGGCATCGCGCGCAACGAAGAAACCCTGCAGGCCCAGCCCTACCTGGAAAAGCTCGTCGGGCAGCTGGACCAGCGCCTGGCGCTGATCGTCGACCCCATGCTGGCCACGGGGGGATCCATGGTGGCCACCATCGACATGCTCAAGCAGGCCGGCGCCCGCACCGTGCGCGCCCTGGTCCTGGTGGCCGCGCCCGAAGGCATCGCCGCCGTCGAACGCGCGCATCCCGACGTGCACATCTACACCGCCTCCGTCGACGACCACCTGAACGAAAACGGCTACATCATCCCCGGCCTGGGCGATGCGGGCGACCGCATATTCGGCACCCGGCAGAAGGCGGATTGACCGGCCGGCATCGCGCCGCCGTTCCCATGACGCGCGGCGCCGGGACTGCCTTCCGGCCCGTGCCGGGCCCCGCGTTCTTGATCCATATCAGGCACCTCATGTTTTGAAACATCGGGTTTTCCTGGATCAGGTAGGATGAAGATTCATAAGTCCTCATTCAGGAGCCGTCCATGGCCACTCGCAAGCAAATCGCCACGCAATCCGCGGGAGATGCGTTGATCGAAGACCTGAAATCCAGCCTGGACCAGGCTGAAAGGCTGCTGCGCGAAGCTGCCGATGCCACCGGGGAAAAAGCCGCCGACCTGCGCGCCCGGGCGCTGCAGGCGCTGGACCAGGGCCGCGAGGTGCTGTCCGAAACCCAGGCCAGCCTGCTGGAGCAGGGGCGCAAGGTGGCGCACGATACCGACGAATACGTCCAGGCCAATCCCTGGAAGGCCGTGGGAATCGCCGGGGTGGCCGGCCTGCTGCTGGGCGCGCTGCTGTCGCGCCGCTAGGCACGGGCCAATGGGACCGCTAGGCCGCGCTTTTTCCGACCTGGCCGCCCAGCTGGCGGCCCTGGCCGGCACGCGCCTGGAACTGCTGGGACTGGAAGCCCGGGACGCCGGCGACCGCCTGCTGTGCCGCCTGGCGGTGTTGCTTGTGGCGGCGATCTTCCTGCTGCTCGCGCTGCTGGTGGCCACACTGGCCGTGGCCCTGGCGTTCTGGCCCACCGAATACCGCTTCCTGGCCCTGGGTTTGCTGGCGCTGCTGTATGCGGCCATGGGCGCTGCCCTGGCGTGCTGGCTGATTCGCCGCCTGAGACAGGATCCCGATCCGTTCGCCGTAACGGTCGAAGTGCTGCGCGAGGACGCCCGGGCGTTGGCCGGCACGGCGGAACCTGCTTCCCGGGACGACGCGCCTGCGGGCGGTGGCGCCGATCCTGCGGGCCGTTCCGACGGTGCTTCCAGGCTCGACGACCCGATCCCGGAGGACATCCCATGAACGCGCAGCCCCCGGATCGCGCCGCGCGGCCCACCATGGCCGACCGCCGCCTGCGCATCGAACTGCTGCGCATGCGCGCCGGCTACGAACGCATGGCCGTCCGGCGTGGCGCCTGCAGGCTGGCCGGCGAGCTGCGACCCGAATCCCTGGTGGCCCAAGCGCGCGACCGCCTGGGATCGGTCGGGCTGGGCTGGCTGGGCGGCGGGCTGCGGGCCATGCGCCGCTACCCCGTGCTGCTGTCGCTGCTGACTTCGGTGGTCTCCAATCCCCACCGGCGCGGCATCGCCCTGAAAACCGCCCTGATCGCCGGCCTGGTCTGGCTGGGCAAGCGCCGGCGCCGCGAAACCGGCGAATAAGCCGCCGCCGGCACAACCCCGGGCCGCAGGTCTTGCGGCGTGGGGGAGCGCCCTACAAGCCCAGCTTGTCCCACATCGCGTCCACCCGCGCCTTGACTTCCGGGCTCATCTGGATCGGGCGGCCCCATTCGCGCTGGGTTTCGCCCGGCCACTTGTTGGTGGCATCCAGCCCCATCTTGCCGCCCAGCCCGGAGACCGGCGAGGCGAAATCCAGATAGTCGATCGGCGTGTTGTCCACCAGCAGGGTGTCGCGCACCGGATCCATGCGTGTGGTCATGGCCCAGATGACTTCGGGCCATTGCCGCGGGTCGATGTCCTCGTCCACCACCACGATGAATTTGGTGTACATGAACTGGCGCAGCACGCTCCACAGGCCGAACAGAATGCGCTTGGCGTGGCCCGGGTACTGCTTGCGGATCGACACCACGGCCAGGCGGTAGCTGCATCCTTCGGGCGGCAGATAGAAATCGACGATTTCCGGAAACTGGCGCTTGAGCAGGGGAACGAAGACCTCGTTCAGGGCCACGCCCAGCACGGCGGGCTCGTCGGGCGGCTTGCCGGTGTAGGTGCTGTGGTAGATGGGGTCGCGCCGATGGGTGATGCGTTCCACCGTGAAGACCGGGAACCAGTCCTGTTCGTTGTAGTAGCCGGTATGGTCGCCGTAGGGGCCTTCCAGGGCCATCTCGTAGCCGGTGTCCGGCGGCGGGGAGACGCCTTCGGGCACGTCCGGGCGCCGCGCGCGCGGGTCGCTGGCCGGCAGGATGTGGCCTTCGAGGATGATTTCCGCATGGGCCGGCACCGACAGGCCGCTGGTCAGCGCCGGCGCGAGTTCCGTGCGGGAGCCGCGCAGCAGGCCGGCGAACTGGTATTCGGACAGGCTGTCGGGAATGGGCGTGACGGCCGCCAGGGTGGTGGCGGGGTCGGCACCCAGCGCCACCGCGATCGGAAAGGGTTCGCCGGGATGGGCCAGGCAATGGTCGCGGAAATCCAGCGCGCCGCCGCGGTGCGACAGCCAGCGCATGATGAGCTTGTTGCGGCCGATCAGCTGCTGGCGGTAGATGCCCAGGTTCTGGCGGCGCGCGCGCGGGCCGCGCGTGATCACCAGGCCCCAGGTCAGCAGCGGCGCCACATCGCCGGGCCAGCAGCTTTGCAGGGGCAGGGCGTTCAGGTCCACGTCGGCGGCTTCGATGACGACTTCCTGGCAGGGTGGCGTGCGCGTCTGCCGGGGGTTCATGTCCCACAGGGCCGCCTTCAGCATCGAGACTTTCGACAGGGCATCGCGCATGCCCTGGGGCGGCGTGGGCTCGCGCAGCGAGGCGAGCAGCTCGCCGGTCTCGCGCAGGGCCGAGACGTCTTCTGCGCCCATGCCCCAGGCGACGCGCTGCGGCGTGCCGAACAGATTGGTCAGCACCGGGGTGCCGCAGGCCTGGCCCGCGTGCTGCGGATGCTCGAACAGCAGGGCGGGGCCGGCGGCCCGCAGGACCCGGTCGCTGATTTCGGTCATTTCCAGGTGGGTGGAAACGGGGTGCGCAATGCGCTTGAGCTGGCCCTGGCGTTCCAGCTGGGCGATGAAGTCCCGGAGGTCGCGGTATTTCACGGAGTGTCGTCGATCGGGTTACAGTGGCGTCGTGCCAAAGATTACCATTCCCCCCATCCGGACGGTTGGAGGTGCCCATGCGGTCCGTTCCTGAGCGGCTGCAGCACAGCGTCCTGGCTGTGCTGCGGCCCGTCGGCGAGTTCGTCCACGTCAGCGCCATCTACCTGGGGCTGGCCGTGCTCACCACGCTGGGCCTGAGCCTGGTGCTGCCTTCCATGCGCCAGCAGTCGCAGCAGTTGCACGAGGTCGTCCTGGCGATGTTCCAGGCCGACGGCGCCGGCTATGCGGGCGACGACGAAGGCGATCTGCAGGAATGGTCCGTGCCGCCGGTTGCGCAGGCGCCGGAGGGTGCCGCACCGTCCGATGGCCCGGCCGACGGCGGCGCCGACGGTGCCGTGGCGGATGCGGGCCAGCCGGCAGGTCCGGCGGACCAGACCGCGGCGGCCGGACGCCTGACTTTCACCGGCGCCCTGGCCGCCAGCCTGCGCGACCAGCCGATTCCGGGCGTGAGCCAGGCCCAGGCCCATGCCTTGCGCAGCTACCTGGCGCGCAAATACCGCATCGCCAACAGCGTGGCGGGCGCCCTCATCCGCGCGGCCTTCGAGATCGGCCGCGAACGGAATCTGGATCCGCAGCTGCTGCTGGCCGTGATCGCCATCGAATCGCGCTACAACCCCTTTGTCGAAAGTTCCGTCGGCGCGCAGGGCCTGATGCAGGTCATGACGAGCGTGCACCGGGCCAAGCTGCGACCCAGCGGCGGGCCGGCGTCCGTCTTCGATCCGGTGGTCAACATGCGCGTCGGGGCGCAGATCCTGGGGGATTGCATCCGTCGCCGCGGCGGCATACAGGGCGGCCTGGCCTGCTATGTGGGCGCGACCGGGCCCAGCGACGGCGGCTACGGCGCCCGGGTGCTGGCCGAACGCCGCCGCATCGCGCTGGCCTCGGGGCTGCCGCCCAAGGACTGACGGGCTAGAGCGTTCCCAGGAATGCGCCCATCCGGTCGACGGCCTCGCGCAGGCGGTCCAGGCCGGTGGCATAGGAAAAACGCACGGTGCGGCTGGCGTGGGCCTGGCCGAAATCCAGGCCCGGCACCGCGGCGACCCCGGCCTCGTGCAGCAGGCGGCGGCAGAATTCCGTGCTGTCCAGCCCGTGTTCGCCAATATCGGAAAAAATGTAGAAGGCCCCGTCGGGTGCGGCAGGCACGCGCAGGCCCAGGCGATCGAATGCGGGCAGCAGGAAGTCGCGGCGTTCCTTGAACGACAGGCGCCGGTGCTCGTAGACCTGCATGACTTCGGGTTCGAAGCAGCTCAATGCCGCGTGCTGGGCCAGCGCCGGCGCGCAGATCGCCAGGCTGGCGGCCAGGCGTTCCAGGGCGGGCATCATGGCCTGGGGCGCGATCAGCCAGCCCAGGCGCCAGCCCGTCATGTGGAAATACTTGGAGAAGCTGTTGATGACCACCAGGTCGTCGTCCAGCGTCAGGCCGCTGAGCGGGGGCTCGTCGTAGTACAGGCCCAGGTAGATTTCGTCCAGGATGACGAAGCCGCCGCGCGCGCGTACGGCGGCGACCAGGTCGCGCAGGGCCTCGCGCGGCATCGATGTGCCGGTGGGGTTGCTGGGCGAGGCGATCAGCACGCCGCGCGTGGCCGGCCCCCAGTGGGCATCGATGTCCTGCGGGCGCAGCTGGTAGCGGTGCTCGGCCGTGGTAGGCACCAGGCGCGTGACCCCGCCGGCGGCCGTGATGAAGTTGCGGTTGGCGGGGTAGGACGGATCGGGCATCAGGATTTCGTCGCCCGGATCGACCAGGGCCATCGCCGCCAGCAGCAGCGCGCCCGATGCGCCCGATGTGATCAGGACGCGGGCCGGATCCACGGCCGCGCCGAAATGCGTGCCGTAGTAGTGGGCGATGGCTTCGCGCAGGGCCGGGATGCCGGCGGGCGCGGTGTAGCCGCTCAGGCCGGCGTCGGCGGCCCGGTTCAGGGTCTCCAGCACTCGCGCGGGGGCGGTGAAATCGGGCTCGCCGATGCCCAGGCTGATGATGTCGCGCCCCTGGGCCGCGAGGGCCTGGGCCTGTTTCAGGACTTCTACGGCGTAGAATGGCGCCGTGCGTTCGGTTCTGTCGGCCAGTCGGACCATCGCGCAACCTTGCAATGCTGTTCGGAATGAAAGCCCGATTGTAGTCCGTCGTCCTGAGTCCGGAGCCCCGCCATGCAGTCTCCTTCCCGCCGCGCATTCCTGGTCGGCCGCCGTACGGAACGATCTCCCTGGGAGACCTTCCTGGCGCGGCTGCGCCGTGCCGTGCAGGGGAGCGTGCACGATTTCTCCACCGAGACCGGCAGTGCCCGGCTGGTGCCGGGCCACATGCAGGACGTCTACCATGCCCGGTCCCTGTGCCTGGAACACGGCATCACCCTGGCGCTGGATGGCATGCCGTCGTCCGCGCGGCTGGATGACGGCCCCGTGTTGTGGGTCGAACCGGGGGCCGCGCTGGCGCGCTGCGAACGCCTGGGCCCGGACGATCCGCGCTGGTTCGTGCAGCCCGGTTGCCTGATCGGCGATCTGGAGCAGGCCGGGCTGCCGCAGTTCCGCGATCAGCCGCCGCACCTGACCGTGGCGGCCTGGCTGGCCGATCGCCGCGCCTGCGACTGGGACTGCGGCGACACGGCCGCCAGCGGCCTGGTGCATGCGCTGGTGCTGCTGGCCGACGGCACTCAGGCCAACCTGGGCGCCTTCGGGGTGGACAACCGCAAGCCGCTGGACAATCTGCGCGTCCAGGGCATGATCCCCCGGCTTTTCGAACTTGCCTCGGCGCCGGCCGCCGACGCCCTGCGGGCCGGCGGCCTGTGGAACGGACGCTACCGGCTCGATGCCCTGCGGCCGGCCGAAGACCGCACCATCAACCTGGCCCACCTGCTGCTGGGCCATGGCGGCGAGCTGGGCTGGGTCGAGTGGCTGGTGTTCGACGAGCGCGCTGGGCACCCGTGCGAACGGCCCTATGAAAGCCGCTACGGGAACCGCCCGGGGACCGGCGAGCCCGGGTGCGAGACAGACCTGGCCGTGCGCGCCCTGTTCGACCCGGACGGCATCTTCCCGGACCAGAGCCAGCAGTTCTGAGGCTGGCCGCCCCGGCCCTGCCGCTTTCCATATGGCCGGCATGCGCCCCCGCCATACCGCGGGCGGGCGCAAGCGGCTAGAATGGCTGGCAGCACACCCTCTTTATTACACTCGTATCAAGGCTGCCTCACCATGGACGAATCCCTCCGCGCCGCGGCGCTCGAATATCACGAGCACGGCCGTCCCGGAAAAATCTCCGTCACTCCCACCAAACAGCTCTCCAACCAGCGGGACCTCGCCCTGGCTTATTCTCCCGGCGTCGCCGCCGCATGCGAGGCGATCGTCGACGACAACCACAATGCCTTCCGCTACACCGGGCGCGGCAACCTGGTCGGCGTGATCACCAACGGCACGGCCGTCCTGGGCCTGGGCAACATCGGCCCCCTGGCCTCCAAGCCCGTGATGGAAGGCAAGGCCGTGCTGTTCAAGAAATTCTCCGGCCTGGACGTCTTCGACATCGAAATCAACGAGCAGGATCCTGACAAGCTGGTGGACATCATCGCAGGCCTGGAGCCCACCTTCGGCGGCATCAACCTCGAAGACATCAAGGCGCCGGAATGCTTCTACGTCGAAAAGAAGCTGCGCGAGCGCATGAACATCCCCGTCTTCCACGACGACCAGCACGGCACCGCCATCTGCGTGACGGCGGCCTTCATCAACGGCCTCGAAGTCGTGGGCAAGGACGTCTCCCAGGTCAAGGTCGTGGTGTCCGGCGCGGGCGCCGCGGCCCTGGGCTGCCTGGAACTGATGATGGACATGGGGCTGCCGCTGGAGCACATCTGGGTGTCCGACATCGAGGGCGTGGTCTACGAAGGCCGCACGGTCCTGATGGACGAAAAGAAGGCCCGCTTCGCGCAGAAGACCGATGCGCGCACGCTGGACGACATCATCGGCGGCGCCGACGTGTTCCTGGGCTTGTCCGCCGGCGGCGTGCTCAAGCCCCACATGGTGCAGAAGATGGCCGAACGCCCGCTGGTGCTGGCGCTGGCCAATCCCAATCCGGAAATCCTGCCGGCCGACGCGCTGGCGGTGCGGCCCGATGCCGTGATCGCCACCGGCCGGTCCGACTTCCCCAACCAGGTCAACAACGTGCTGTGCTTCCCGTACATTTTCCGCGGGGCGCTGGACGTGGGGGCAACCACCATCACGCGCGGCATGGAAAAGGCCGCTGTCATGGCGATCTGCAAGCTGGCCCGGGAAGAGCAGAACGACATCGTGGCGGCCGCCTACGGCCTGTACGATGTGTCCTTCGGCCCCAACTACTTCATTCCCAAGCCCTTCGATCCGCGCCTGATCGTGCGGATCTCTCCCGCCGTGGCGAAAGCCGCCATGGACGATGGCGTGGCGACGCGCCCCCTGGCCGACCTGGAAAGCTACGCGGGCCAGCTGGAGCAGTTCGTCTATCATTCCGGCGCCTTCATGAAGCCGCTGTTCTCGGCGGCGCGCGCCATGATTCGCGACGGTGGCAAGTCGCGCATCGTCTTCGCCGAAGGCGAGGACGAGCGCGTGCTGCGCGCCGTGCAGATCGTGGTCGACGAGCGCCTGGCCAAGCCCATCCTCATCGGCCGCCCCGCCGTGCTGGCCGACCGCATCCAGAAATACGGCCTGCGCATCCGCCTGGGGGTCGACGTCGAAGTCACCAATCCCGAGCACGACGAGCGCTTCCACCAGTACTGGACCACGTACTGGGAACTGATGTGCCGCCGGGGCATCACCAAGGAAATGGCGCGCGTCGAAATGCGCCGCCGCCTGACCCTGATCGGCGCCATGATGGTGCGCCTGGGCGATGCCGACGGCATGATCTGCGGCACCGTGGGATCCTATGGCAACCATCTCCGCTTCGTCGACGAAGTCCTGGGGCTGCAGCCCGGCGCGCGCACCTATGCGGCCATGAACATCCTGCTCCTGGAAGAGCGCACCCTGGCGCTGGCGGATACCCACGTCAACGACAACCCCGACGCTGCGCAGATCGCCGAGATCACCCTGATGGCGGCCGCGGAAATGCGCCGCCTCAACATCGAGCCCAAGGTCGCGCTGCTGTCGCGTTCCAATTTCGGCACCGGCAGCTCGTCGTCCGGCGAGAAAATGCGCCAGGCCCTGGATCTGGTGCGCGAACGCGATCCCGGCCTGGAAATCGACGGCGAAATGCATGGCGACTGCGCTCTCGATCCGGCGCTGCGCGAGCGCATCCTGCCGTCCACCACGCTGCACGGCGAGGCCAACCTGCTGATCTGCCCCAGCGTGGATGCCGGCAACATCGCCTACAACCTGCTCAAGACGGCGGCGGGCGGCAATGTGGCGGTGGGACCGTTCCTGCTGGGCGCCAATGCGCCGGTGCATATCCTGACTTCCAGTTCCACCGTGCGGCGGATCGTCAACATGACCGCGCTGACCGTGGTCGATGCCAACAAACCTCGCCACGCCTAGGGAAACGCCAGACCGGCGGCCCGTGCCCGATGCGCCGCCCGTCGCTTCCGACGGGCGCGGCGGGCGGCCCAGGATCGGTCTGATCCTCACGGGGGGCGGCGCTCGCGCCGCCTATCAGGCCGGCGTGCTCTCGGGCGTGCTGGAACTGCTGAATCCGGACCGCCGCCGGGATTTCCGCAATCCCTTCGACATCGTCTGCGGCACATCGGCGGGGGCCATCAATGCCGCCGCCCTGGCCTGCCGGGCGCACCAGCCGCATCGCGCCGTCGATCACCTGTGCAACCTGTGGCAGGCACTGCATACCGCGGACATCTATTATTCGGATGCCGCGCGGCTGATGCGCACCGGCCTGCAATGGCTGGGCATGCTGGGCCTGGGCTGGATCCGGCCCCAGTTGTCCCGCTACGCACCGCATTCCCTGCTGGACAACGAGCCGCTGGCCAGCCTGCTGGGCCGCACGCTCAATTTTTCCCGCCTGCAGACCAACCTGGACCGCGGCCACCTGAGCGCCCTGGCGATCACGGCGACGGCCTACACCACGGGCGAGCACCTCACCTTCTACCAGGCCCGGCAGTGCATCCAGCCCTGGTCGCGCACGCTGCGGCGCGCCGTGGCGTGTGCCATCGGCGTGGACCACCTGATGGCTTCCAGCGCCATTCCCTTCGTCTTCCCGGCCCGCGCCATCCTGACGGGCGGCAGCACGCTCTGGTGCGGGGACGGCTCGATGCGCCAGCTGGCCCCGATCAGCCCGGCCATCCACCTGGGGGCCGAACGCGTCTTTGTCGTCGGCACCAACTACAGGGATGAAACCAGCCCGGGCATCCGCGATCTGGACCCGCCATACCCCAACCTGGCCCAGGTCGCGGGGCACACGCTGTCGAACATTTTCCTCGATGGCGTGTCCATGGATATGGAGCGCATGGAGCGGATCAATGAGCTGCTTGCACGAATCCCCGCAAATCGTTTAAAAAGCGATTCACTGCGACCCATCCATACCCTGATGATCGCGCCCAGCCAGTCCCTGGACGAACTGGCGCTGGAGCATCTGGATGAATTGCCGGGCGCCGTGCGCACCTTGTTTCGCGTGCTGGGCGTTTCGCCACGCAGGATCGAGCCGGGGGGCGGCGCGCTGGCGTCCTACCTGTTGTTCGAATCCGGCTATACCAGCAGCCTCATTGCGCTCGGCAGGGCAGACAGCCTGAAGCAGGCAGAGAAAGTCATCGCTTTTTTCAAGGAGTGGTCCGCATGAGTCCGGCCCAGATAAAAAAAATGCTCACGCAGGGCGTGGTCGATGCCCAGGCGGTGAGCGAGCAGGAAGCCCTGGCGGCCGCCACCGAGGCCGGCCTGGCGGCCTTCGTCGTTGACTGCGATCGGGCGCGCAACCGTTCCGCCGTGCTGCGCGCCGTGGTCAAGGCCATCGATTACCCGGAGTATTTCGGCGGCAACCTGGATGCCCTGTACGACGGCCTGTGCGATACCCTGATGGACCAGAAGGAAGGCCTGTTCCTGTGGTTCCGGCACCTGCATTCCGGCGATCCCGCCCTGGCCGAAGACGCCCAGGCCATCCAGGCCGTCTGCGACGACGTCGTTGAATTCGGCCAGAACAACGAGCGCCGCTTCGCCTACGCCATCCAGCATGCCGGGGCGCATCCGGCGCCCGAGCCGGGCATCGATCCCACTCCGTATTCGGGCCGCGAGGAAGTCTGATCTTTCGCTGGCTGTACGAACGGCGCCCGATCGGGCGCCGTTCGTGTTTTTGCCGGCCTCGTGCGGCCCGCCCGGCGGGCGGCTCCGGGTGCGGGAAAGGCGCGGATCGCTACCAGTCGAGCAGGGCCGTGGCCGCTGCGGCCAGGGCCAGCCCGGCCGTTTCGGTGCGCAGGACCCGCGCGCCGAAACGCGCGCCCTGCAGGCCGCTGCGCCGGGCCAGGGCCAGTTCTTCCGGTGACCAGCCGCCCTCGGGGCCGACCATCAGCGTCAGGCTGTCCCGGACTCCGGCCAGGGCAGCACGGAAATCCAGGGGGCCGTCCGGGTGGCAGAACAGCGCGGGCCCGTCCACGGCTTCGAGGCAGGCGGCCAGCGGCGCAGGGGGATGGACGGTCATCAGCCGGTTGCGGCCGCATTGCTCGCTGGCGGCCCGGGCGATGGCGCGCCAATGGTCCAGGCGCTTGTCCAGCCTGGGGCCCGACAGGCGCAGGACGCTGCGCTCGGCGGCCACGGGATGCAATTCCGCCACGCCCAGCTCGACCGCCTTTTCCACGATCCAGTCCATCTTGTCGCCCGAAGCCAGCCCCTGGATCAGGACCAGCCGGCCATGTAGCTCGCTTTCGACGGCTTCGCATGCTCCCAGCTCGGCCAGGGCGCGGCGGCCTTCGATGCGCAGCGTGGCAGGGTATTGGCCGCCCCGGCCGTCGAACAGCACGATGGCCGCGCCGTCCGCGAGCCGCAGCACGCGCACTGCGTGATGCGCCAGGGCGGCCGGCAGCTCGATGCGTTCGCCGGCGGCCAGCGGGGTCTCGCAGAAGAAGCGGGGATGCGTCATGGCAATGACCATTGTGCGGGTGCCGTGGAATATAAACCGGATCGGTCGGGGTGGTAAAATCCATGGCTTTGTGATTCTGTATGCGGTGAGGCCATGGCTTCGGTCGTGCAGCGCTTACCCCCGAAACCCTATGAGCGCCTTGCCCGCCCCTGATCCTTCCATGGCCGATGCCATTCGCGTCCTGGCCATGGATGCCGTCCAACAAGCCAATTCCGGGCATCCCGGCGCGCCCATGGGCATGGCCGACATCGCCCATGTGCTCTGGACGCGGCACTTGCGCCATAACCCGGCGGATCCCTCCTGGATCGACCGCGACCGCTTCGTGCTGTCCAACGGCCACGGGTCGATGCTGCTCTACGCGCTGCTGCACCTCACCGGCTACGACCTGCCGATCGACGAACTGCGCCGGTTCCGCCAGCTGCATTCGCGCACTCCCGGCCATCCCGAAGTCGGCATTACGCCGGGCGTCGAAACCACGACCGGCCCGCTCGGCCAGGGCCTGGCCAATGCGGTCGGCATGGCGCTCGCGCAGGCCTTGCTGGCGGGCGAGTTCAATCGCCCCGGGCACGAACTGATCAGCCACGAAACCTACGCCTTCGTCGGCGACGGCTGCCTGATGGAAGGCATCTCCCACGAAGCCTGCTCGCTGGCCGGCACCCTGGGCCTGTCGCGGCTGATCGTGTTCTACGACGACAATGGCATTTCCATCGACGGCGAAGTCGAGCACTGGTTCGCCGACGACACGCCGGCGCGCTTCGAGGCCTATGGCTGGAACGTCCTGCGCGGCGTCGACGGCCACGACATGAACGCCATCGATGCCGCCATCGTCCAGGCGCGCGCGCATGCCGCCGCAGGCCGGGGGCCGACCCTGATCTGCTGCCGCACCGTGATCGGCCGCGGCGCCCCCAACAAGGCCGGCACCGAGAAAGTCCACGGCGCTCCCCTGGGGGCCGACGAGATCGCCGCCGCGCGCAAGGCGATGGGCTGGAATCATGCCCCCTTCGAGATCCCGCGCGAAGTCTACAACTACTGGGACGGCCGCTCGCGCGGCGCCGACCTGCAGTCCGAATGGCAATCGCGGTTCGACCGCTACGCCGAGGACCATCCCGAGCTGGCTGCCGAACTGTGCCGCCGCATGGCGGGCGAGCTGCCGGCCGATTTCGCGGATCGTGCCCACGCCTATGTCCTCTCCACCCAGGACAAGGCGGAATCCATCGCCTCGCGCAAGGCCTCGCAGCAGGCCATCGCGGCCTTCGCCGAGATCCTGCCGGAACTGCTGGGCGGTTCGGCCGACCTGACCGGTTCCAACTTCACCGACTGGAAGGGCGTCGAGGCCGTGCGCCGTGCGGCCGGCGGCCCCCGCTCGGGCCGCCACATCAACTACGGCGTGCGCGAATTCGGCATGGCCGCCATCATGAACGGCATCGCCCTGCACGGCGGCTACCTGCCTTTCGGCGGCACATTCCTGACCTTCTCCGACTATTCCCGCAATGCCCTGCGCATGGCGGCGCTGATGAAACAGCGCGTGGTGCATGTCTTCACCCACGATTCCATCGGCCTGGGCGAAGACGGTCCCACCCACCAGTCGATCGAGCATGCCGGCAGCCTGCGCCTGATCCCCAACCTCCACGTCTGGCGGCCCTGCGACACCACCGAAACGGCCGTCGCCTGGCAGTCCGCCCTGTCGCGCCCCGCCAGTCTGGGCACGGCCGTCAAGGACGGCGGGCCTTCGGCGCTGCTGCTGTCGCGCCAGAACCTGCCTTTCGTGGCCCGCGACGCGGCCACCACCGAGGCCATCGCCCGGGGCGGCTATGTGCTGCGCGACATGGTGGGCGCGCGCGCCGTGCTGATCGCCACGGGTTCCGAGGTCGAACTCGTCCTGCAGGCCCAGGATCGCCTGGCCGCGCGCGGCGTGGCGACCCGGGTGGTGTCCATGCCCTGCACCCAGGTCTTCGACGCCCAGGACGCCGCCTGGCGAGAATCGGTGCTGCCGGCGGGACTGCCGCGCGTGGCCGTCGAGGCCGGCGGAACGGCCACCTGGTACAAATACGTGGGCACGACGGGCGCCGTCGTGGGCATCGATACCTACGGTGAATCCGCACCTGCGGGCGAGCTGTTCAAACACTTCGGGCTGACGGCCGACCACGTGGCCGCCGTCGTCGAGCAGATTTTGTAAAGGAGCTCCTTCATGACCATCCGCGTCGCCATCAACGGTTACGGCCGCATCGGCCGCAATATCCTGCGTGCCCACTACGAAGACGGCAAGAAGCACGACATCCAGATCGTGGCCATCAACGACCTGGGCGATCCCAAGACGAACGCCCACCTCACCCGCTACGATACGGCGCATGGCCGTTTCCCCGGCACGGTCGAGGTCGACGGCGACTACATGGTCGTCAACGGCGACCGCATCCGCGTGCTGGCCGACCGCGATCCGGCCAAGCTGCCCTGGGGCGACCTGGGCGTGGACGTGGTGCTGGAATGCACGGGCTTCTTCACCTCCAAGGAAAAGGCCTCGGCCCACCTGAAGGGCGGCGCCAAGAAAGTCATCATCTCCGCCCCGGGCGGCAAGGATGTCGACGCCACCATCGTCTACGGCGTCAACCACCAGGTCCTGAAGGCCTCCGACACGGTCATCTCCAACGCCTCGTGCACCACCAACTGCCTGGCGCCGCTGGTCCACCCGCTGCACCAGCAGCTGGGCATCGTCAACGGCCTGATGACCACCGTCCACGCCTACACCAACGACCAGGTGCTGACCGACGTCTACCACTCCGACCTGCGCCGCGCCCGTTCGGCCACGCACAGCATGATTCCCACCAAGACCGGCGCCGCTGCCGCCGTGGGCCTGGTGCTGCCCGAACTCAACGGCAAGCTCGACGGCTACGCCATCCGCGTGCCGACGATCAACGTGTCCATCGTCGACCTGTCCTTCGTTGCCGCGCGTGAAACCTCGGTCGAGGAAGTCAACGGCATCCTCAAGGCCGCCTCGGAAGGCCCGCTCAAGGGCATCCTGGCCTACACCACCGAACCGCTGGTCTCGGTCGACTTCAACCACGACCCGGCTTCCAGCACGGTCGACGCCTCGCTGACCAAGGTCTCCGGCTCCCTGGTCAAGGTCTCCTCCTGGTACGACAACGAGTGGGGCTTCTCCAACCGCATGCTCGACACCACCGTGGCCCTGATGGCCGCCAAGTAAGGCTGCCGGCATCGTGCGACGTGGGGCGGGGCAACCCGCCCTCGTCGTATCCGGAACACGCGACGGCGTCCGTGCCGCTATCGAACCCGACCCGAGGACTTCTTCCATGACCATACAGACTCTTTCCGGCCTGGCGCAGGCCGATGCCCTGGCGGGCAAGCGCGTCTTCATCCGTTCCGATCTGAATGTGCCGCTGGACCAGGGCCGCATCACCGAGGACACCCGCATCCGGGCTTCGGTGCCGGCGATCCGGATGGCTCTCGATGCGGGCGCTTCGGTGATGGTGACTTCCCACCTGGGTCGCCCCAAGGAAGGCACGGTCGGCCCGGACGACACGCTGCGGCCCGTGGCCGAGCGCCTGGCCGAACTGCTGGGCCGGCCGGTGCGGCTGGTGGCCGACTGGGTCGGCGGCGTGGACCTGGCGCCCGGCGAGGTCGTGCTGCTGGAAAACTGCCGCTGCAATCCCGGCGAAAAGAAGAACGATCCCGAACTGGCGCGCCGCATGGCCGCGCTGTGCGACGTCTATGTCAACGACGCCTTCGGGACGGCGCACCGCGCCGAGGCCACCACCGAAGGCATTGCGCATTACGCGCCGGTGGCCTGCGCCGGCCCGCTGCTGGAAGCCGAACTGGCCGCCCTGGGCAGGGCGCTGCAGTCGCCCCGCCGCCCGATGGCGGCCATCGTCGGGGGCTCCAAGGTCTCCACCAAGCTGTCCATCCTGCAGTCCCTGGCCGAAAAGGTCGATCAGCTGATCGTGGGCGGCGGCATTGCCAACACGTTCATGCTGGCCGCGGGCCTGCCCATCGGCAAGTCGCTGGCCGAACCCGACCAGGTCGACCAGGCCAGGGCCGTCATGGACGCCATGCGGGCGCGCGGCGTCGAAGTGCCCATTCCGGTGGACGTGGTGGTGGCAACATCCTTTGCCGCCGACGCCCGGGCCACCGTGAAGGATGCGGCCGATGTCGGCCCGGACGACCTGATCCTGGACATCGGGCCGCGTACCGCTGCCGCCCTGGCGGACCAGCTGCGCAAGGCCGGCACGATCGTCTGGAACGGCCCCGTCGGGGTTTTCGAGTTCGAGTCCTTCGCCGGCGGCACCCGGGCCATCGCCCAGGCCATCGCGGCTTCCGATGGTTTTTCCATCGCGGGCGGCGGCGACACCCTGGCGGCCATCGCCAAGTTCGGCATCACCGACCAGGTCGGCTACATCTCCACCGGCGGTGGCGCCTTCCTGGAATTCCTGGAAGGCAAGACATTGCCCGCCGTTGCCGCCCTGGAGGCGCGGGCGAACTGATGCGGCGTGCAGCCGGATTTCCATCCATTTAAAAAATGGATAGTGTGAATTCCAATATTTAATTGGTAAATATAACAGTCGTCCGTTAAGGTGGGGCATCCGTTCAGGATGCCCACCCACGGCCCCCGGCGAGGGGTCGCAACGCCGACTCGTGGAGTTCACATGTCCAGGACTTACTATGCGCCGCATGGCGGCCATCCCCCGCAGACTGATCTGCTGACCGACCGCGCGATGTTCACCGAGGCATACGCCGTCATTCCGAAGGGCGTGATGCGTGACATCGTCACCAGCCACCTGCCGTTCTGGGACAACACCCGGCTGTGGGTGCTGGCGCGGCCCCTGTCGGGTTTTGCCGAAACCTTTTCGCAGTACATCGTCGAAGTCGGCGCAGGGGGCGGCAGCGATCTGCCCGAGCAGGATCCCGAGGCCGAAGGCGTGCTGTTCGTCGTCGAAGGCGAGATCGAACTGACCCTGGCCGGCCAGAAGCATGTCCTTTCGCCCGGCGGCTACGCCTTCATTCCGCCGTCCTCGGACTGGACCCTGCGCAACCGGGCAGCCGGGGCCGCCCGGTTCCACTGGATCCGCAAGCGCTACCAGGCCGTGGACGGGCTGCCCTTTCCGGAGGCCTTCGTCACCAACGAGCAGGACGTCGAGCCCATTCCCATGCCGGGCACCGAGGGCCGCTGGGTCACCACGCGCTTCGTGGACATGGCCGACATGCGCCACGACATGCATGTGAACATCGTCACGTTCCAGCCTGGCGGCATCATTCCCTTTGCGGAAACCCATGTGATGGAGCATGGCCTGTACGTGCTGGAAGGCCAGGCGGTCTATCGCCTGAACCAGGACTGGGTCGAAGTCCAGGCGGGGGATTTCATGTGGCTGCGCGCCTTCTGTCCGCAGGCCTGCTACGCGGGCGGCCCCGGCCCGTTCCGCTATCTGCTGTACAAGGACGTGAATCGCCACGCCGCCCTGACGCTTGGAAATCTCTGAGCGCTTTCAGGGATCCGCTTGCGGGAAATCCGGCGTGCCGGCCTCCGGGCCGGGCCGGCATGCCGGCGGCGGCTCCTCGGCCAGCATGTTCGCCAGGGCCTGGGCCAGGGCCTGGACCGTGGCGTCCGCCGTCGGACGGTGGAACAGCCCGATCTCATAGTCGTCGACGGCCGGCAGGCCTTCGCGGGGACCGAGGATGGCGTGGTCCGGCGTCACGGTGCGCAGGGGCAGCAGGCTGATGCCCAGACCGGCGGCCACGGCGTGCTGGATGCCGTTCAAGCTGGAGCAGGTATAGGCGATGCGCCAGTTCCTGCCCATGGCCTCGATGGCGCGGATGATGTCCTCGCGGTACAGGCCCCGGGGCGGAAAGGTCACCAGCGGTACAGGATCGGTCCGCAGGCATGGATGGCGCGCGCTGTCGATCCAGGCCAGGGTTTCCGGCCGGCTGGCAACGGCCGGACGGCTGTTGCGGCGCTGCTTGACCAGGATGAGGTCCAGTTCACCCCGGTCGTAGCTGGCCGCCAGCCCGGAACACAGGCCGCTGGTGATCTCCAGCTTGACCCGGGGGTGGCTGCGGCTGAAGTCCGCCAGGACCTGCGTCGCGCGGCTGGCGACGAAATCCTCGGGCACGCCCAGGCGAATGGTGGCGGCAACCGCCGCGCCCGCCATGACGTCCAGGATCTGGTCGTTGAGCGCCAGCAGGTGGCGCGCATGGCCGAGCAGCGACTGGCCGGCGTCGGTCGGCAGGACCTCGCGGCCGCCCCGGTCCAGCAGGCGGTGGCCGACCAGGTCTTCGAGCCGGCGGATCTTCTGGCTGACGGTGGATTGCGTGGAGTGCAGTCGGGCCGCCGCCGCGGTGAAGCTGCCGCAGTCCGCCACGGCGACGAACGCCTTCAGCAGGTCCGGATCGATGAGCGGCCGGTGGGGCATAGGGGGGATCGCGCTGGATTCCATGTCGTCGCCCGCTGCACGCGGGGCTTCCGTTTCGAGCATGAAGATTATCCAGCATCCGGGCATGCCCGGGGTAGGTTCATCGCCGCAGCAGCCGCAGGCCGTTGCCCACCACCAGCAGACTGGCGCCCACGTCGGCGAACACCGCCATCCACAGGGTGCCCAGTCCGGCAACCGTCAGGACCAGGAACACCGCCTTGATGCCCAGGGCGACGGCGATGTTCTGCACCAGGATCCGGTGGGTGGCATGCGACAACCGGATGAACCAGGGAATCTTGCGCAGATCGTCGTCCATCAGGGCGACGTCTGCGGTTTCGATGGCTGCGTCCGTGCCCATGGCCCCCATGGCGAAGCCCACGTCGGCTCGCGCCAGGGCGGGTGCGTCGTTGATGCCGTCGCCCACCATGCCCACGGCCTGGCCGGGCCGGGCCAGGGTCTCGATGGTGCGCAGTTTGTCTTCCGGCAGCAGATCGCCCTGGGCGCGGTCGATGCCGGCCTGCGCGGCGATGGCTGCCACGGTGTGCGGATTGTCGCCCGACAGCATCAGGGTGCGCACCCCCAGCGCATGCAGGGACCGGATGGCTGCGGCGCTGTCCGGCCGGAGCGTGTCTGCGACGGCGTACAGGGCCAGCACGCGCTGCTCGTCGGCCAGCAGCACCACCGTATGGCCCTGGCGTTCCAGGGCTTCGAGCTCGGCCTCGAGGGCGGGCGAGCACAGCCCGCGTTCGTGCACCAGGCGGTGATTGCCCAGCGTATGGGAAACGCCGTCGAGCGTGCCCTGCACGCCGCGTCCCGGCAGGGCGGTGAACGCATCGACCGTTCCGCAGGCGGCTTCATCGAGGCCGCGGGCGACCGCCAGCGAGACCGGGTGGTCCGAGCAGCCCGCCAGGGCGGCGGCGCGGGCATGGCAGTCCCCGGCTTCGAGGGGGCCCAGGATGCGGGTGTCGGTGAGCGTCGGCTGGCCCCGGGTCAGGGTGCCTGTCTTGTCCAGGGCCAGCCAGCGCAGTCTGCGCCCCTGTTCCAGGTAGGCGCCTCCCTTGATCAGGACGCCGTGACGGGCCGCCGCCGCCAGGCCGCTGACGATGGACACCGGCGTCGAGATCACCAGGGCGCAGGGGCAGGCGATCACCAGCAGCACCAGCGCCCGGTAGATCCAGTCGTACCAGCCGCCCAGGCCCAGCAGGGGGGGCAACAGCGCGACCCCGAGGGCCAGCAGCACCACCAGCGGCGTGTAGATGCGGGCAAAGCGATCCACGAAGCGTTGCGTGGGCGCGCGGGCGGACTGGGCCGATTCGATGGCGCGGATGATGCGCGCCAGGGTCGTTTCCCCCGCGGGCGCCAGCACACGGTATTCCAGCGTGCCGCTGCCATTGATGGTCCCCGCGTACACCGGATCGCCTTCCGCCTTGTCCACCGGCAGGCTTTCGCCGGTGATGGGAGACTGGTCGACCGCGGAGCGGCCGGAAACGACCCGGCCGTCCAGGGCGATGCGCTCGCCGGGACGCGTGCGCACCAGGGTGCCGGCCGCGACGCCGGCCGCCGGGGTCTCCCGCCACTGTCCGTCGGGCTGGAGGACGGTGGCGCGATCCGGCGCCAGCCGCAGCAGGCCCTGGACCGCCTGGCGCGCGCGGTCCAGCGAGCGCGCCTCGATCCGCTCGGCCAGGGTGAACAGGACCATCACCATGGCTGCCTCGGCCCATTGGCCCAGGATCAGGGCCCCGGTGACGGCGATGCTCATCAGCGCGTTGATGTTGAGCTGGGCGTGCCGCAGGGCGGTCCAGCCCTTGCGGTAGGTGCCCAGGCCGCAGCCCGCGATGGCCACCAGGGCCAGGACGGCGGGAATGGCCCAGGGAGCCTGGGCCCAATGGGCGGCCTCGGCCGCCAGGGCGGCAGCGCCCGAGGCCGCCAGCGGCCACCAGGATTCCGCTGCGGGGGCCGCCTGGGGATGCGCAGCGGCCTGCCCGGCCTGCTCGGGCGTGAAGCCGAGTTCGCGGATCGACTGCAGGATCTGCTCCAGCGCCTCCGGCGCGTGAACGACGGTCAGTACCCGCCGCATCAGGTTGAAGTCCAGCGATCGCACGTCGGGCCGGGCGGCGAGCGCCCGGCGGATCAGGGCTTCTTCGGTGGGGCAGTCCATCTGCAGGATGCGCAGTTCGGTCCGCAGGTCAGTGTCCTGGCTCTGGCTGTGCGCATGGTTGTGGCAGGCGGGGTGGCCCGGGGCGTCGTGGCGGTGTGTGGGCGACATGACAGTTCCTGTACTGCGATCTATGATGGCAGTACACACCTTGTAGTCACTACAAGGTCAAGCGCCCCGGGCAGGCTGTGGATCCGGCCCGCCCGGCTGCGCCGCCTGCAGGAGGATGCCGCATGAAGATCGGCGAACTGGCCCGCGCCGCCCGTTGTTCCACCGAGACCGTCCGCTTCTACGAAAAGACCGGCCTGCTGCCCGAACCCGCCCGCAGCGAGGGCAACTACCGGCAGTATGGTCCGGCGCACCTGGAACGCCTGCGCTTCATCCGCAATTGCAGGGGGCTGGACATGGCGCACGAAGAGATCCGGGCGCTGCTGGGCATGATCGATCATCCGGGTCGCGATTGCGGCCCGATCAATCACCTGCTCGACGAGCACATCGAGCACGTCGGCGTGCGCCTGCGCGAACTGCAGCACCTGCAGCGGCAGCTGACCGGGTTGCGGGAACAATGTCGCGCCGAGCAGGCGGTCGATGCCTGCGGCATCGTGCAGGGGCTGGCGCGCATGGAGACGGCCGACGGCCCGGCGCGCGGCACGCATCTCGGCTGATCGATGCCGGCCCGCGTCCTAGACCGGGTCGAAGTGGGTCATCACGTCCAGCACCGGCAAGTCTTCCATGACGCGGCGCCGGGCCTCTACGGCGATGGCATGGCCGGCCTCGATGGTCAGCCGGCCATCCATTTCGATGTCGACCTCGACCCAGATCATGTCGCCCATCTTGCGGGTGCGCAGGTCGTGGATGCCGCGCACGCCGGGGGTGTCCAGGATGCGCTCGCGGATGGCCCGCTCGGTGTCGGCGTCGGCGGCGCGGTCCACCAGGTCGTTGAAGGCCTGCCAGGAGAATTTCCAGCCCATGCGCACGATCATCAGCCCCACCACCAGGGCGGCCAGGGGATCGGCCAGGGGCAGACCGGCCAGGTTGGCGCCCACCCCCATCGCCACCACCAGTGATGATGCCGCGTCCGAGCGGGCGTGCCAGGCGTTGGCCACCAGCAGGGTGGAGCGCACCCGATGGGCCACACGCAGCAGGTAGCGGAACAGCAGTTCCTTAGAGAGCAGGGCCAGTAGCGCGACGTAGAAGGCGGCCGGATGGACGACCGGGATCAGCTCGGGCGCCTGCAGGCGCTGGAAGCTGCCCCAGAGCATGCCCAGGCCGACGGCGGCCAGCAGCACGCCGATCCCCAGGGTGGCGGCCGTCTCGAAGCGCAGGTGCCCGTAGGGGTGGTCGGCGTCGGGGCCCTTGGCGCTGTGCTTGTTGGCGAACAGCACCAGGCCGTCGGACACCAGGTCCGACAGGGAGTGGATGGCATCGGCCACCAGGGCCTGGGACTGCGCGAACACGCCGATCACCAGCTGGACGCCGGTCAGCAGCAGGTTCACCCAGACGCTGACCCAGGTGCTGCGCCGGGCTGCGGCCTGGCGTTCCGGCGTATCGATGCGGGTGTCGGGCAGGGGAGACATGCCGGGCCTTGCGATGCTTCAGCGGATGCGCATGCCAGGCTGGGCGCCGTCCCAGGGTTCCAGGACGTAGATGCCGGCATCCGTGGCCTCGTCGGCGTGGCTGGCCGCCAGCACCATGCCTTCGGACACGCCGAAACGCATCTTGCGCGGCGCCAGGTTGGCCACCAGCACGGTCAGCTTGCCGACGAGATCCTCGGGCTTGTAGGCCGACTTGATGCCGGAAAAGACCTGGCGCAGGCGGCCTTCGCCCACGTCCAGCGACAGGCGCAGCAGCTTGTCGGAGCCTTCGACCTCGGTGCATTCGACGATGCGCGCGACGCGCAGGTCGATGCGGCCGAAGTCCTTGATGTCGATGGTGTCGGCGATGGGTTCTCCGCCCGGAACCGCGGCCGGCGCCTGGGGGGGCTCGAACAGGGCGTCGAGCTGGGCCGGATCGACGCGCTGCATCAGGTGCTTGAAGGGGGCGATGTGCGCAGGCAGTTCGCCGGCGTCGGCCCAGACGTAGGTGCGGTCGCGGCCGAACAGCTCGCGGGCGACGCGCTCGGTGAGCGCCGGCAGCACCGGCGCGAGCATCACCGACAGGGCCTGGAAGCCGGCCAGGGCGCGCGAGCAGATGTCCTGCAGCGCGGCCTTTTGCGCGGGTTCGGCCTGGGCGATGCCTTTGGCGAGCACCCAGGGCTGGGCCGCGTCGAAGGCCTGGTTGATCTTGTCGGCCTGGGCCATGATCCGGCGGATGGCGCGGCCGTATTCACGCGCCTCGAAGTCGGCCCGCACCTGACCGGCGCAGTCGCGCAGTTCGGCCTGCATCGGGCCGGCGTCGCCGGCGTAGGCCAGCGCACCGTCGAAGTGGCGGGTGATGAAGGTGGCCGCCCGGCTGGCGATGTTGACGTACTTGCCGATCAGGTCGCTGTTGACGCGGGCGACGAAGTCGTCCGGGTTGAAGTCCAGGTCTTCGACGTGGGCGTTGAGCTTGGCGGCGATGTAGTAGCGCAGCCATTCGGCGTCCATGCCGATGTCCAGGTAGCGCAGCGGGGAGATCCCCGTGCCCCGGCTCTTGGACATCTTTTCGCCGCTGACCGTGATGAAGCCGTGCACGTGCAGCATGTCGGGGATCTTGCGGCCGGAGAACTTCAGCATCGCAGGCCAGAACAGGGCGTGGAAGTAGACGATGTCCTTGCCGATGAAGTGCACCTGCTCGGTGTCGCCGTCCGGCGACAGCAGGGCGTCGAAGTCCAGGCCGTTCTTGCGGCAGTAGGCCTTCAGGGAGGCCAGGTAGCCGACCGGAGCGTCGAGCCAGACGTAGAAGTACTTGCCCGGGGCGTCGGGGATGGGGATGCCGAAGTAGGGCTCGTCGCGGGAAATGTCCCAGTCGGCCAGGTTGGCTTCGGCGCCTTCGGCGGTGCCCAGCCATTCGCGCGTCTTGGCGAGGACTTCGGACTGCAGCCGGGCGGTGCCGTCGGCGCGCGTGCCCGTGGTCCATTCCTGCAGGAAGGCCACGCAGCGCGGGTCGGACAGGCGGAAGAAGAAGTGTTCCGAGCTGCGCAGCACCGGCCGCGCCTTGGTCAGGGTGGAATAGGGCTCGATCAGTTCGGTCGGGCTGTAGACGGCACCGCAGGATTCGCAGGAATCCCCGTACTGGTCCTTGGCGTGGCAGCGCGGGCATTCGCCCTTGATGTAGCGGTCGGGCAGGAACATGCCCTTGACCGGATCGTAGAACTGCTCGATCTCGCGGCTATCGATGAAGCCGGCCGCCTTCAGCGCGCGGTAGATGTCCTGCGACAGTTCGATGTTTTCCGGCGTGTCGGTGCTGTGCCAGTGGTCGAAGCGGATATGGAAGCCGTTCAGGTATTTCGGCCGCTCGGCGGCGTAGCGGCCCACCAGCGCCTGCGGCGTGATGCCTTCGGCCTGGGCCTTGAGCATGATGGGCGCGCCGTGGGCGTCGTCCGCCCCCACGAAGTGCACGGTGTGGCCCGCCATGCGCATCGCGCGCACCCAGGTGTCGGCCTGGATGTATTCCATGATGTGGCCGATATGGAACGAGCCATTGGCGTAGGGCAGGGCGGTGGTGACGAAGATCGTGCGCGGCATGGGGCGGAAAAAGGAAAAAAGGGGCAAAGGACTGATTCTATCAGTCCGCGCCCCTGCCATGCCGTGGCCGGATGGGGGTGTCGGGTCTTAGGGGATCTCGCGCATCTCGATGTCGGTCACGTCCCGTTCGCGGGCAGGCTGGCCGGCGGGACGCGACCAGGCGCCGGACCGCCGTGCCATGGACGGACGGCGGCGTTCGGCCCAGTAGGCCTTGACGCCGAAGGGCCGGCCTTGCAGCCGGGCGACGATGTACAGCACGCCGATCGCCAGGGCGGTCGATGCCATGAAGACGAACGCCATCACCAGGCCGAAAAAGGCGAGGATCAGAAACAGGACGGCGCGCAGGGTTTGCTGGATCAGGTTCATGAGGCTTGGACTCCCGTGGCCGGAAAAGGTTGCATGCGAGGCGCGATCGGGCGCCGGAAGTGGGGATGCGGCATCCGGTCCGATCCGGGGGGCGCGTCCATCACTTCCATATTGGGGTCAATCGGCGGATTTCCAGGGGAATCCGCTATGCTTCTGGTTTCGACTGTCTTCACCCCGAGCTCTCTTATGGCTACCACGATACAGGACATCCGCTCGATCCTGTCCAGGGTCATCAATCCCGATACCCGGAAAACGCTGGCGGTGACCGAACCCGACCTGCGGATCGTCGCCTCGGGCGACGCCTTCGACATCACTGTAACCCTGGGCTATCCCTTGTTCAATGGCGAGCAGGCCCTGGGGGCCGCCATCCGCGCCGCGCTGGAAGCGGCCGGCGTGCGCCTGGGCACGCTGGAATTCCAGTCCCGCATCGTCGCGCATGCGGTGCAGCGAGGCCTGCGCACGCTCGACAACGTGCGCAACATCATCGCCGTGGCTTCCGGCAAGGGCGGGGTCGGCAAGAGCACCACCGCCGTGAACCTGGCCCTGGCGCTGCACAGCCAGGGCGCGCGCGTCGGGCTGCTCGACGCCGATATCTACGGCCCCAGCGTGCCCATCATGCTGGGCCTGTCGGGCAAGCCCAAGAGCGTGGACGGCAAGAGCATGGAGCCCATGATCGGCCATGGCCTGCAGGCCAATTCCATCGGTTTCCTGATGGACGACGACGGCCCGGCGATCTGGCGCGGTCCCATGGTGACCCAGGCGCTGACCCAATTGCTGTCTCTTACAAATTGGAACAACCTGGATTATCTGATCGTGGACATGCCTCCGGGAACGGGCGATATTGCCCTCACCATGGCCCAGAAGGTTCCGCTCACGGGGGCGATCATCGTCACGACTCCCCAGGACCTGGCCCTGGCCGATGCCCGCAAGGGCCTGATCATGTTCCAGAAGGTGGATGTCCCGGTGCTGGGAATCGTCGAAAACATGTCCGTCCACGTGTGTTCCAACTGCGGACACGCCGAGCCGATCTTCGGCCAGGACGGCGGCCGCCAGCTGGCGGCAAGCTATCACTTGCCCTGGTTGGGCGCCTTGCCGCTGCAACTCGACATCCGCCAGGAAACCGACTCCGGCCGGCCCAGCGTCGTCGCTTCGCCCGATGGCGAGGCCGCCCGCCGCTACCAGGACATCGCCCGCCAGCTGGCCATCCACGTGGCGGGCCAGCCGCTGGACGATTCCGGCTCACGGCCCCGGGTCGTGGCGCGCACGACCTGATGCCGGGTGACTGCCTGAACGGATCCATGGTCAGGGTGCACGGGCCGGACAGACACGGCCGGTGCATTGCCGGGATACGCCGGGCCTTGCTTGCCCTGGGGGCCGCGGCCTGCGGCCCGGTGCTGGCCGCTCCTCCGGAAGTCATCATCGATCCGGGCGGCGCGCCGCCCAAAGTGCTACAGGCCATTACCGATGCCGTCGGCGCAATCACCCGCCTGACCGAAGACCAGGATGTGCGCGAAGTCGCGCGCCTGCGCCGGCGAGCCTGGGAAGCGGCCCAGGCCGCCTTGCGAACCCAGGGGTATTTCGATGCGACCGTCACGCTGGACGTATCGCCGGGCGCGGCCAACGGCGGGGAGTTCTGGGACATCTCGATCGACACTGGCGAGCGCACCCGGGTGCGGCAGCTCGGCCTGCGCTTCGAAGGCGCGCTCGCCGGGGATGCCTACGCGGCCCGGCGCCAGTCCCTGCGCGACGACTGGCTGCTCAAGCAGGGCATGCCCTTCATCAACGACGACTGGAGCCGGGCCAAGACCGAGATGCTGGACGCGGCCTCGCGCCAGGATTTCTATTACGCCCGCTATGCGCAGACCCGGGCGGTCGTCGATCCCGGCGCAGCCCAGGCCGACCTGGATGTCGTGCTCGACAGCGGGCCGCCGGTGCGGCTGGGCGAATTGCAGATCATCGGCCTGAAGCGGGTGCCCGAATCGCTGATCCGGCGCTACGTGCGCTACGATCCGGGCGATGCCTACGACCAGACGCGTCTGGAAGACTGGCAGCAGGCGCTTCAGTCCACCACGTTTTTCCGGGGTGCCTTCGTCACCCTGGCCGACGGGACGCCGCCGGCCCAGGCGGCGGACGCATCCGCCGATGCGGCCGGGGAAGCGCCGGCAAGCGTCGCGCCGCCGCCGCGTCCCGAGGGCGACGATCCGGTCACGCTGCCCGTACGCGTCCAGGTGACCGAGGGTCCCGCCCGCTACGCCAGCGGTTCCCTTGGCGTGGACAGCGATCACGGCGTGCGGGTGGAAGGCCTGTACCGGCAGAACGTGGTCTACGGCCTGCCGGTCTGGATCGAGACCGGCGCCGGGGTCGATACGAAGCGCCAGCGTGCCTTCTTCGACGTGCACCTGCCGCCCGGCATGGACGGCAGCGAGGACAGTTTCGGCCTGCTGTACGACCATTCCGACATCGAGGGCCTGGAAACCAGCCGCGCGGGCCTGGGCTGGAAGCGCAGCCAGACGCGCAAGGCAGCCGGCCGCAGCCGCGTCGAATACGAAGTGCGCTGGGGCGCCCTGGTCGCCTACGACAAGACCCGCATCTCCGGCGATTCGCGCTACGAAGTCCCCAGCTGGGCGGCCACCTGGCAGTGGCTGCGCCGTGACGTGGATTCGAAATACAACCCGCGCGAAGGCAATCTGGTCGAGTTCGGCCTGGGCGTGGGCACGACCCTGGACGATGGCAAGGCCTTCTACCGCAGCAGCCTGCGCGCCCAGCAATGGTGGCCGATCGGTGAGCGCGACGTGCTGACCGTGCGGGGCGAGGTCGGCAAGGTCTGGGCGCATACCGACCGCCTGCCGCAGGACTTCTCCTGGCGTACCGGGGGATCGCGCAGCATCCGGGGCTACCGCTACCAGAGTATCGGCCTGGAGCGCGGCGACGCCATCATCGGCGCGCCCGCGCTGGGCGTGGCCAGCATCGAATACACGCACTACTTCACCGACGTCCTGGGCGCCAACCTGTTCGTGGATGCGGGCGACGCGGCCGAATCCTTCGGCCAGTTCGACTGGCACCTGGGCTACGGGGCGGGCCTGGCGGTGCGCACCCCGGCCGGACCGTTCTTCGTCGACCTGGCGTGGGCGCAGAAAGACCGGCGCCTGCGGCTGCAGTTTTCCCTGGGGATCGCGTTTTGAAGACCAGGATCTGGCGCGGCCTGCGGGCTTTCGGAATCTGGGGGTTGCCGCCCATCGTGCTGGCGCTGGCGTTGGCCGTGGGCTTCGCCGTCTGGTGCGTTTCCAGCGCGGCGGGCACCCGCTGGCTGTTGCGCACGGTGGCGGGCCAGCTCGATGGCGAGGTCCATGGCGTGCGCGGTACCCTGGTCCACGGGCTCTACGTCGAGGGGCTGTCGCTTGGACTGGCCGACGCGGACGTCCGTGTGGTCGGGCTGCACCTGAAGGCGCTCTGGCCGGAATTGCTGGACCGCCGCCTGCACATCAACGACCTGTCGGCCGTGCGCGTGGATGTGGACCTGCGCACCGCGCCGTCCGCCGCCCCCGCGCAGGATGAACCCTTCACGATGCCGGCACTGCCCCTGGGCCTGAGGGTCGACCGGCTGGCGCTGGGGGGGCTGGGCCTGCGCGTGAACGGAGAGCCGCTGCCCGTCGATCTGCTGTCGGTGTCGACCGCCCTGACCCTGGATGCCCATACGGCGACCGTGATGCTGGACCAGCTGCAGGCGGCGCACGGCGACACGCTGCTGCGGTTGCAGGGCAGCCTTGCCCTGCGCGGGCTGGCGGCGCCCTGGCCCTTCGAGCTCAACCTGCACGGCTCGGCCCAGGATCACGGCCCGCAGTCGCCGGTCTGCCTGAGGCGGCTGCTGGCGCCCGGCGACGATGCGAACGGCAGCGAACCGTCTGGAGCCGGAGACGATTGCCGGGTCGAGATCGACCTGCGCCTGGCCGGCACCCTGCAGGCCCTGAACCTGCAGGCCTCCGGACGGGGCGCGGGCATGGAATTGCAGGCCCGGGCCGAAATCCTGCCCGGCCAATCCTTTCCGCTGGGCGCGGCGCAGGCGGACCTGCGGCTGCCGGGCGATACCCGCGTCACGCTCGACGTGCGTCCGCAGGCGCAGGAAGCGGGCGGCCTGCGGCCGATCCTTGCCCAATGGACCGTGCGCCAGCTGAGCCCCGATCCCTGGCTGCCGCCGGGCCTGGGGCCGACCTTGCTCAACCTGAAGGGCGAGCTGCGGGCGCGCCTGGACGCAGAGCAACGGCTGCAGGATCTGGGCCTGGACATGGCATTCGACGGGCCCAATCGCTGGAACGGCCACCCCCTGTCGGGGAAGATCAGGCTGGACCGCCTGTCGCGGGTGGTCGGACCGCTGTTCGATGCGCGCGCGGCGGGGCCGGCGGACTTCATGGGCCTGCGGGTGGCGGGATTGGACGTGGACCTGGCCCTGGGCCCGGATCGAATCCGTGCCGGCGGGGATGCGTCCGTGGCCGCCAGCCGCCTGACGCTGCAGGCCCGATTGCCGGCCCTGGCGGCGCTGTGGCCCGGCCTGCCGGGCGGGGCGGAACTGGATTTTGCCGTTTCCGGCCCGCTGGCCGACCACCAGGGCAGGCTGCAGGCACGCTATGCGCCGCCGGATGCCCGCGACGGTGTTCCCGGGCAGGCGCCCGCGAGCCTGGATCTGGCCTTCGGGGGCGGCTGGACGCAGGCACAGGGCTGGCGCGGCCGGTTGACCGCCTTGCGGGCCGAGCACGCCGGCCTGGTCCTCGACAGCCAGGCAGCCGTGCCCCTGGCGTTCGACAATGCGGGCGGCTGGCAGGTCGGGCAGGCGGACATCGGGCTCGCACTGGACGGCGAAACCTTGCTGCACCTGCGCCATCAGGCGTCGGCCGGTGGGCCGGGCCGCTGGGAAACGCGCGGCCGCATCGATCCCCTGACCATCACTCCGGAGCGCATAGCCCGGCTGCAGGCCTGGCTGGGCCGTGCCGGCGCGCGGCAGGGCGGCGTGCGCACCCAGTTGTCCGAGCAGGCCCGGCACAGCCGGCTGGATGCGAGCCTGGACTGGAATCTGGCGTTCGATGGCGCCCTGAGCGGCGACATCCACCTGGCCCGCCAGGGCGGGGACCTGATCGTGCCCGGCGACGTGCCCATCGAGCTGGGGCTGGAGGACGCACGCCTGGACGTCGCCATCCGTCGCACCGGCGCAGGGCTGAGCCGCGCCGACGCCGATCTTCGGATCCGCACCCGCGAGATGGGCAGCGTGCGCCTGCGGGCCGATACGCCGGTCCATGCGACACCGGGAGGCGGCCTGGCCCTGCGGCCGCAGGACGAGCGCCACCTGCGCTTCGAGGCGCAGTCCGAAGACCTGGCCTGGGTGAACCTGCTGCTGGGCGGGCAAATGGAAGTCGGCGGCACGCTGCATGCCGACATCCAGGGCCGCAGCCGCCCGGATGGGCACTGGACATTGTCCGGGCCGCTGCGCGGCGACGGCCTGCGTGTGCTGATCGCCGACCAGGGCGTGCGGCTGCTGGACGGCACGCTGCAGGCGCATTTCGACGGTACCCGGTTGCTGCTGGACCACCTGCGCTTTCCGGCGGTGCGCCGGGTCGTGCCCAAGGAATGGCGCACCGCCACCTGGATCGCGGAAAATCCGGATGCCCAGGGCGGCGGCCTGGACGTGTCGGGCGCCTGGGACCTGGCGGCGGGCGATGGCCAGGCGGACATCGCCTTCCGGCGCTACCCGATCCTGCAGCGCTCGGATCGCTACGCCATGGTCAGCGGCGACATCCAGGTCCGGATGACCCTGCCGGAAATCCGCATCGGCGGCAAGATCACGGCGGACGCCGGATGGTTCGACCTGGACATGCTCAACGCCATTCCGGCGCTGGACGGCGACGTGGTGGTCCTCGCCCCGGGGCAGGCCATGGAATCCCTGGCCTGCCCGGATGCGCCGGCGCAGGCCGCGGGTCCGTGCCCGGGATCGTCGCCGCCCCTGGACCTGGCGGCCAACCTGACGATCGACCTGGGGCCGCGCTTCTACCTGACCGGCTTCGGCGTGAACTCGGGCCTGGTCGGCAGCATGGATCTGCGCCTGCAGGACGGCAAACTCACGGCACTGGGCCAATTGCGCACCCGCGGCGGCTCGATCGATGCCTACGGCCAGCACCTGCAGCTGCGGCGCGGCACCATCACCTTCCAGGGGGACGTGGCCAATCCGGTGCTCGACATCCAGGCCTTGCGCACCGATGTGGCGGTGCAGGCCGGGGTCCGGGTGGCCGGCACCGCGCGGCGCCCGCGCATCGACCTGATGTCGCGCCCCGAGGTCAGCGAGACCGAAAAGCTGTCCTGGCTGCTGCTGGGGCATGGGCCCGACCAGGGCGGCGCGGACATGTCGCTGCTGTTCTCGGTGGGCAGTTCCTTCCTGTCGGGCGGCGAGCCGTTCTACAAGCGCTTCGGGCTGGACGAACTGAGCATGCGTTCGGGCGAACTGGGCAGCACCGGCAGCATCCTGCCCGTCGAAAGCGTGGTGAGCGGCCTGGATGCGGGCGCCAGCCCCATCGAGCAGCGTTTCGTGCTGGCCGGCAAGGCCCTGACCGATGATCTGCGGCTCAGCCTGGAGCAGGCCCTGGCGCAGACCGGCACCGTGGCGCGGCTCAGCTACCGCCTGATGCGCAACCTGCGGGCCGAGGTCACCACGGGCACTGTCAGCGGCCTGGCGCTGGTCTATCGCTGGTTCTCGATGGACTGATCGCGGGCCGGGTGCGCCGCGTGCTGGTGATGTGCCTTAAAATACCGCAACTTTGAACAGAGGGCGCCCATGAGCATCAAAAACGACCGCTGGATCCGGCGCGCCGCGCAGGCCGGCATGATCGAACCCTTCGAGCCCGGCCAGGTGCGCTCGGTCGACGGCCAGCGGATCGTCAGCTACGGCACCAGCAGCTATGGCTACGACGTGCGCTGCGCCAACGAATTCAAGATCTTCACGAACATCAACTCCACCATCGTCGACCCCAAGGCCTTCGATGAGAAGTCCTTCGTGGATTTCGTGGGCGACGTCTGCATCATTCCGCCCAATTCCTTCGCCCTGGCCCGCACGGTCGAATACTTCCGCGTCCCGCGCTCCGTGCTGACCGTGTGCCTGGGGAAAAGCACCTATGCCCGTTGCGGCATCATCGTCAACGTCACGCCGCTGGAGCCCGAATGGGAAGGCCACGTGACGCTGGAATTTTCCAACACCACCCCCCTGCCGGCAAAGATCTACGCGGGCGAGGGCTGCGCCCAGATGCTGTTCTTCGAAAGCGACGAGGTCTGCGAGACCTCCTACGCCGACCGGGGGGGCAAGTATCAGGGCCAGCAGGGGGTCACGCTGCCCCGCACCTAGCGTGCGCCCCGGCGGATTCTTGAATAGACGGACGACGCGAGCAGCGCACCAGCAGCCGGCTCCGGGCATCAGCCCGGGGCCGGGGTTTTTTGGCCCGACACGGTGAATGCCATGAAATTTCGTTTCCCCATCGTCATCATCGACGAAGACTATCGCTCCGAGAATGCCTCGGGCTTCGGCATCCGCGCCCTGGCGGCCGCCATCGAGGCCGAGGGCGTCGAGGTCCTGGGGGTCACCAGCTACGGCGACCTGAGCTCCTTTGCGCAGCAGCAGAGCCGCGCCAGCGCCTTCATCCTGTCGATCGACGACGAGGAATTCGACGAGGATTCCCCCGAAGACGTCGCCAACGCGATCAAGAACCTGCGCGCCTTCATCGGCGAACTGCGCTTTCGCAACGAAGACATCCCCATCTACCTGTACGGCGAGACGCGCACCTCGCAGCACATCCCCAACGATATCCTGCGCGAACTGCACGGCTTCATCCACATGTTCGAGGACACGCCGGAATTCGTCGCGCGCCACATCATCCGCGAGGCCCGAGCCTATCTGGACAGCCTGCCGCCGCCGTTCTTCCGCGAACTGCTGGAATATGCCTCCGACGGCTCCTATTCCTGGCATTGCCCCGGGCACTCGGGCGGGGTGGCCTTCCTGAAGAGCCCCGTGGGCCAGATGTTCCACCAGTTCTTCGGCGAGAACATGCTGCGCGCCGACGTCTGCAACGCGGTCGACGAACTGGGCCAGCTGCTGGACCACACCGGCCCGGTGGCCGAGTCCGAGCGCAACGCGGCGCGCATCTTCCATGCCGACCACTGCTTCTTCGTCACCAACGGCACGTCCACGTCCAACAAGATCGTCTGGCACGCCAACGTGGCCGCGGGCGACGTGGTGGTGGTGGACCGCAACTGCCACAAGTCGATCCTGCACGCCATCACCATGACCGGCGCCATCCCGGTGTTCCTGCGCCCCACGCGCAACCACCTGGGCATCATCGGCCCGATTCCGCTGGAAGAATTCGACCCGGAAAACATCCGCAGGAAGATCGAGGCCAACCCCTTCGCGCGCGAGGCGGCCAACAAGCGCCCGCGCATCCTGACGCTGACGCAGAGCACCTACGACGGCGTGATCTACAACGTCGAGATGATCAAGGAAAAGCTCGGCTCGGAAATCGACACCCTGCACTTCGACGAGGCCTGGCTGCCGCACGCGGCCTTCCACGAGTTCTACGAGGACATGCACGCCATCGGCCCCAACCGGCCGCGCAGCAAGGACACGATGATCTACGCCACGCACTCCACGCACAAGCTGCTGGCGGGCCTGTCGCAGGCTTCCCAGATCGTGGTGCAGGACTGCGAGTCGCGCCAGCTCGACCGCAACATCTTCAACGAGGCGTTCCTGATGCACACCTCGACCTCGCCGCAGTACGCCATCATTGCGTCCTGCGACGTGGCGGCGGCCATGATGGAACCCCCCGGGGGCACAGCCCTGGTCGAGGAATCCATCCGCGAGGCCCTGGATTTCCGCCGCGCCATGCGCAAGGTCGAGTCCGAGTTCGGCAAGAACGACTGGTGGTTCAAGGTCTGGGGCCCCAACCGCCTGGTGGCCGAAGGCATCGGCAACCGCGAGGACTGGGTCCTGGGCTCGGGCGACGAATGGCACGGTTTCGGCGACCTGGCCGAAGGCTTCAACATGCTCGACCCGATCAAGGCCACGGTGGTGACGCCGGGGCTCGATATTTCGGGCACTTTTGCCGATTCCGGCATTCCGGCGGCGCTGGTCTCGCGCTACCTGGTCGAGCACGGCGTGGTGGTGGAAAAGACCGGCCTGTATTCCTTCTTCATCCTGTTCACCATCGGCATCACCAAGGGGCGCTGGAACACCCTGCTGACCGCCCTGCAGCAGTTCAAGGACGATTACGACCGCAACCAGCCGCTGTGGCGCGTGCTGCCCGAATTCAGCGGCGCCCACAAGCGCTACGAGCGCATGGGGCTGCGCGATCTGTGCCAGAAGATCCACGAGGCCTACCGCCACTACGATTTCGCGCGCCTGACCACACGGGTGTATCTGAGCGACATGGTGCCGGCCATGCGCCCGGCCGACGCCTACGCGCACATGGCCCACCGCGAGGTCGAGCGCGTGCCGGTCGACCGGCTCGAGGGCCGCGTCACCGGGGTGCTGCTGACCCCCTATCCGCCGGGCATCCCGCTGCTGATTCCGGGCGAGCGCTTCAACCGCGACATCGTCGATTACCTGAAATTCACCCAGGAATTCAACCAGCAGTTCCCCGGTTTCGAGACCGACGTGCACGGGCTGGCGTACGAGACCGACGAGCAGGGCCGGCGCCACTACTACGTGGACTGCATCCGCGAAGGCGCCTGATCTTCGTGGGCGAACGTTTCGATGCCGCGGTCGTGGGCGCCGGCGCCGCCGGCATGATGACGGCGGCGGTGGCGGCGCAGCGCGGCCTGCGGGTGGTGCTGGTCGACCATGCGGAACGCCTCGCCGAGAAAATCCGCATCTCCGGAGGCGGGCGCTGCAATTTCACCAACCTGGGCGCCAGCCCCGCGCAGTTCCTGTCGCGCAATCCCGATTTTTGCCGCTCCGCCCTGCGGGCCTACGGGCCTGGCGATTTCCTGGACCTGTTGCGCACGCACCGTGTGTCCTGGCATGAGAAGCACCGCGGCCAGCTGTTCTGCGACGATTCCAGCGAATCCGTCATCCGGGTCCTGCGCCGCGAATGCGAGGCGGGCGGGGTGCATTGGCGCATGCCGTGCACCGTCCGGGACGTCGGCCGGGACGCGGACGGTTTCCGGCTCGACACCGATGCCGGCCCGATCCGGGCCGCGCGCCTGGTGCTGGCGACCGGCGGCATGGCGATCCCGCAATTGGGCGCCACCGATTTCAGCCTGCGGATCGCGCGCCAGTTCGGCCTGCGCATCGTGGAACCGCGGCCGGCGCTGGTGCCGCTGACGTTCGACGCGGACCTGTGGCGGCCCTATGCCGCCCTGGCGGGCGTTTCCCTGGAAGTCCGCCTGTCGCACCAGGCTCCGGCGGCAGAAGGCGGCGGGCAGCGGGCCCGCCGGCCGGCGTGTGCCGAATTCCTGGAAGATCTGCTGTTCACCCACCGTGGCCTGTCGGGGCCGGGCATCCTGCAGATCTCCAGCCATTGGCGCCCGGGCGATCCGATCCGCATCGACCTGGCGCCCGGCCGGGACATGGGCTCCGCCCTGGTGGCCGCCAAGCCCGGCAGCCGCCAGACCGTGGCCGCCGCGCTGGCCCAGTCCTGGCCGCGGCGTCTGGCCGAGGCCTGGCTGGGTACGGCGGGCGAGACCGGCGGCGGCGATCTGGCGGGCCTGGGCGGGCTGCGCCTGGCCGATGCGCCCGATCGCCGCCTGCGCGCCCTGGCCGAGCGCATCCACGGCTGGACACTGTGGCCCACGGGCACCGCGGGCTACAAGAAGGCCGAGGTCATGAGCGGTGGCGTGGACACGGCGGAACTCGACCAGCGCAGCATGGAATCGCGCCGCTGCCCGGGCCTGCACGTGGTGGGCGAAGCGGTGGACGTCACCGGCTGGCTGGGTGGCTACAACTTCCAGTGGGCCTGGTCTTCGGGCGTGGCCTGCGGCCGGGCGCTGGTTGCAGGCTGAAGCCGCGGAGCGGGCTGGGGACGATGGCGGCGGCCAGGGGCGATAGAATCGCTCGGGTATGCATCGATCGTCATCGGAGAATGGACATGCTCAAACCCCTGGACGGTATCCGGGTGCTGGAAATGGGCCAGCTCATCGCCGGGCCGTTTGCCGCGAAGATCCTGGGCGAATTCGGCGCCGAGGTCATCAAGATCGAGCCTCCGGGCCAGGGCGACCCGCTGCGCAACTGGCGGCTGCTGCACGACGGCACCTCGGTCTGGTGGCAGGTGCAGTCGCGCAACAAGCAGTCCGTGACCATGGACCTGCGCCAGCCGGAGATCCAGGCCGTCGTGCGCCGCCTGGTGGCCGAATGCGACGTAGTGGTCGAAAACTTCAAGCCGGGCACGCTGGAATCCTGGGGGCTGGGCTGGGACCACTTGCGGGCGGTCAATCCGCGTCTGGTCATGCTGCGCGTTTCGGGCTATGGTCAGACCGGCCCCTACCGCGACCGGCCCGGTTTCGGCGTGGTTGCCGAGGCCATGGGCGGCCTGCGGCATCTCAGCGGCGAGCCAGGCCGCACCCCGGTGCGCGTGGGCGTGTCCATCGGCGATTCCCTGTCGGCCCTGCACGGCGTCATCGGCGTGCTGCTGGCGCTGCGCGCGCGCGACCGCGACGGCGTGGGCCAGATGGTCGACGTGGCGCTGTACGAATCGGTCTTCAACATGATGGAAAGCCTGCTGCCCGAATATGCGGTGTTCGGCGAGGTCCGCCAGCCGGCCGGCAGCAGCCTGCCCGGCATCGCGCCCAGCAACGCCTATGCCTGCCGCGACGGCTATGTGCTGATCGCCGGCAACGGCGACAGCATCTTCCGCCGCCTGATGCAGGCCATCGGCCGCGAGGATCTCGGCAGCGATCCCGACCTGGCCCACAATGCCGGCCGCGTGGCGCAGGTGGACCGCATCGATGGCGCCATCGGGGACTGGGCGGCGTCGCGCACCCAGGACGAGGTCCTGGAAATCCTGAACGCGGCGCGCATCCCGGCCGGCCGCATCTACGACATCGCCGACATCGCCGCCGATCCGCACTACCGGGCCCGCGACATGATCCTGGATCAGCCGCTGCCCGACGGCACGCCGTGCCAGGTGCCGGGGATCGTGCCGAAACTGTCGGCCACCCCGGGCGGCATCCGCTCGCGGGCGCCCGCCCTGGGCGAGCATACCGACGCGGTGCTGGGGCGCTTGGGCGTCGATGCGGACACGCTCGCCCGCTGGCGGAAACAGGGGTACATCTGAGCGCCCGGGGGTGATTGTTGAACCCCCCCGTTTCAGAGTATGCTTCACCCTTGCTGTCACCCGATGCGGGTGGGAGAGCGCCGCCCCGCGCATCGGGCGGCCGCCGAAGGCGCAATTCGCCCAGAATCGCTCAGGCACCCCGTACCATCCGCATGATGCCGTCGTTGCATCGCAGCATTCTGGAGAGACCCGCCCCCCGTTACGGGCGCGGGCGCCGAAGGTGAAACCCCTGCAGTGCGGGGCAACTCTCAGGCAAAAGGACAGAAGGGCGCTGCCGGCATCCCATGCCGCCCCTTTTCCTCGTCCGGAGTTTCCATGCCCGCGCAAACCCCCCTGTACGAAACCCACGTCGCCCTGGGTGCCAAGATCGTCGATTTCGGAGGCTGGGACATGCCCCTGGCCTACGGTTCGCAGCTCGAAGAACACCATGCGGTACGCCGCGCCGCCGGCATGTTCGACGTGTCCCACATGCTCAACGTCGACGTCACCGGCGAACGCGCCCCGGACTACCTGCGCCACCTGCTGGCCAACGACGTGGCCCGCATCGCCGGCCAGCCGGGCAAGGCCCTGTATTCCTGCATGCTGCGTCCCGACGGCGGGGTGATCGACGACCTGATCGTCTATTTCTTCGCCCCGGACCGCTGGCGCGTGGTCGTCAACGCCGGCACGGCGGACAAGGACGTCGCCTGGATGCGCGAGCAGGCCGCCGATTTCGGCGTGGCCGTTGCGCCCCGGCGCGACCTGGCCATGGTGGCCGTGCAGGGCCCCGATGCGCGCGCGGCCGTCTGGGCCGTGCATCCCGACTGGAAACCCGCCACCCAGGACCTGAAGCCCTTCACCGGCACCCTCATCGACGAAAACACGCTGGTGGCGCGCACCGGCTACACCGGGGAAGACGGTTTCGAGATCGTCCTGTCCGCCACCGCGGTCAAGGCATTCTGGGATGCCCTGGCCCAGGCCGGCGTGCGCCCGTGCGGCCTGGGGGCGCGCGATACGCTGCGCCTGGAAGCCGGCATGAATCTCTACGGCCAGGACATGGACGAGACGGTCCATCCCCTGGAATCCGGCCTGGGATGGACCGTTTCCTTCAAGGACGAATCCCGCGACTTCATCGGCCGCGCCGCCCTGGAATCCGCCTCGAAGGCCCGCGAGCTGGTCGGCCTGAAGCTGCTCGACCGCGGCATCATGCGCGGCCACATGAAAGTCCGCACCGCCCAGGGCGAAGGCGAACTCACCAGCGGTTCCATGGCGCCCACGCTGGGCTTTTCCATCGGCCTGGCCCGCGTGCCGGCCGGCTCGGCGCCGGGCGACCGCGCCGAAGTCGAGATCCGCGGCAAGTGGCTGCCCGCCGAGATCGTGCGCCCGCCGTTCGTGCGCAACGGCAAGGCCCTGGTCTGACCGCACCCGCATTCTTTACCTTTTTCCATCCTCCATCACTGACAACGGGGTACCATCATGTCCATTCCCAACGACCGCAAGTACACGGCCACCCACGAATGGGTCAAGGCCGACGGCGACTGCTTCCTGGTCGGCATCACCGACGACGCACAGGACCAGCTCGGTGACCTGGTCTTCGTCGGCGACGTCCAGGTCGGCGCGCACCTGGCCGCCGGCGACACCGCCGCGGTGGTCGAATCCGTCAAGGCCGCCTCGGACATCTACGCGCCGGTGGCCGGCGAGATCGTCGCCTTCAACGAGGCCCTGAACGACCAGCCCGCCCTGATCAACGAAGCCGCCTACGAGCAGTGGATCTTCAAGATCAAGCCCGACAACGCCGCCGACGTCGACGGCCTGATGGACGCCGCCGCCTACGAGGCCCAGGCCTGATCGCAGCCGCGCCCGCAACCTCCTGATTCACTCGGTTCTACCCCGGAGACCCTCCCATGCTGCGCGACTCCGCCACGCATTCCGAATTCATCGCCCGCCACATCGGGCCGTCCGAAGCCGACCAGCGCGCCATGCTGGCGGCCATCGGCGCCACCAGCCTGGACGCCCTGATCCAAGAGGTCGTGCCGGAAAACATCCTGTCCGACGCACCGTACCTGGACCTGCCCGGTCCCCTGAGCGAAGTGGAAGCGCTGGCGGACCTGAAGGCCATCGCCGGACGCAACCAGGTCCTGCGCAGCTACATCGGCCAGGGCTACTACGGCACCTACGTGCCGCACGTGATCCTGCGCAACATCCTGGAGAACCCCGCCTGGTACACCGCGTACACGCCATACCAGCCGGAGATCTCCCAGGGCCGCCTCGAAGCCCTGCTGATCTACCAGACGATGATCGCCGACCTGACGGGCCTGGACATTGCCAATTCGTCGCTGCTCGACGAAGCCACGGCCGCGGCCGAAGCCATGACCCTGGCGCGCCGCGTCTCGCGCGCCAAGTCCGACCGCTTCTTCGTGTCCGTCCATGTCCATCCCCAGACCCTGGAAGTCCTGCGCACGCGCGCTTCCGGCCTGGGTATCGAACTGGTTGTGGGCGACGAGGCCGATGGCCTGCCCGACTGCTACGGCGTGCTGCTGCAGTATCCGCACAGCCTGGGTGGCGTGGCCGATTACCGCGCCCTGGCCGAGCAGGCACACGCCGCCGGCGCCGTTGTCGCCGTGGCCACCGACCTGCTGGCCCTGGCGCTGCTGGCGCCACCCGGCCAATGGGGGGCCGACATCGCGGTGGGCTCGGCCCAGCGCTTCGGCGTGCCCATGGGCTACGGCGGTCCGCACGCCGGTTTCATGGCCTGCAAGGACGCCTACAAGCGCAACCTGCCCGGCCGCCTGGTGGGCGTATCCCAGGATGCCCGCGGCGAACCGGCCCTGCGCCTTGCGCTGCAGACTCGCGAGCAGCACATCCGCCGCGAAAAGGCCACGTCCAACATCTGCACCGCGCAGGTGCTGCTGGCCGTGATGGCCGCCATGTACGCCGTATGGCATGGTCCCGAAGGCATCGTCCGCATCGCCCGGCGCGTGGCCACACACACCGGCCGGCTGGCCGGCGCCCTGCGCGCCATGGGCCTGAAGGTCTGCAACGACACCTACTTCGACACGCTGCACCTGGAAACCGGCAACCGGACCCAGGCGGTGCTGGATGCGGCGGTGGACGGCGGCATGAACCTGCGCCGCGTGGACGACACCCACGTCGCCCTGTCGCTGGACGAAACCGTCGGCGCCCAGGACATCGATACCCTGGTCGGCGTGCTGGCGGCCGGCATGGGCGTGGCGCGTGTCGCCCCCGATTTCTCGTCCGAATCCGACGGCATCCCGGCGGCCCTGCGCCGCCAGGGCGCCATCCTGGCGCATCCGGCTTTCTCGCGCGTCAAGTCCGAGACCGACATGCTGCGCTACCTGCGCGCCCTGGCCGACAAGGACCTGGCCCTGGACCGCACCATGATTCCGTTGGGCTCCTGCACCATGAAGCTCAACGCCACGGCGGAAATGATCCCGGTGACCTGGCCCGAATTCAGCCACATGCATCCGTTCGCTCCCGCCGGACAGGCACAGGGCTACCAGGAAATGATCGAGCGCCTGTGCGCGGCGCTGTGCGAGATCACCGGCTACGACCGCGTCAGCCTGCAGCCGAATTCCGGTGCCCAGGGCGAATATGCCGGCCTGCTGGCGATCCGCGGCTATCACCAGGCCAACGGCGAGCACCAGCGCAACGTCTGCCTGATCCCGGCGTCGGCGCACGGCACCAATCCGGCCTCGGCCCATCTGGCGGGCATGGATGTGGTGGTGGTGGCCTCGGATGCCAACGGCAACATCGACATGAATGATCTGCGGGCGAAGATCGCCCAGGTGGGCGACCGGCTGGCCGCGCTGATGATCACCTATCCGTCCACGCACGGTGTGTTCGAGACCACGGTCACCGAGATCTGCGACCTGATCCACGAAGCCGGCGGCCAGGTCTACCTGGACGGCGCCAACATGAACGCCATGGTGGGCGTTGCCCAGCCCGGCCGTTTCGGTTCCGACGTGTCGCACCTGAACCTGCACAAGACCTTCTGCATTCCGCATGGCGGCGGCGGCCCGGGCGTCGGCCCGGTGGCGGTGCGCGCGCACCTGGCTCCGTACCTGCCTGGCGCGGTGGGCGAGGACGGCCGCCTGCCGGCGGGCCAGTCCGGCCCGGTGTCGGCCGCACCCTTTGGTTCGGCCAGCATCCTGCCGATCTCGACCCTGTACATCATGATGATGGGCGCCGAAGGCCTGCGCCGCGCCACCCAGGTTGCCATCCTCAATGCCAACTACCTGGCCGCGCGCCTGGCGCCGCACTACCCGATCCTGTATGCCGGCGCCAACGGCCGCGTGGCGCACGAGTGCATCCTGGACATCCGCCCCATCAAGGACGCCAGCGGCATCGGGGCCGAGGACATCGCCAAGCGGCTGATGGACTACGGCTTCCATGCCCCCACCATGAGCTTCCCGGTGGCCGGCACGCTGATGGTCGAGCCGACCGAGTCCGAAGGCCTGGACGAGCTGGACCGTTTCGTGGACGCGATGATCGCCATTCGCCAGGAAATCGCCGCCGTCGAACGCGGCGAGCAGCCGGCCGATGACAATCTGCTGGTCAACGCCCCGCACACGGCGGCCATGTTGCTGGTTCAGGAATGGACGCACCCGTACACCCGCGAACAGGCTGCCTTCCCGCTGCCCGGCATGGCGGCGCGCAAGTACTGGCCGCCGGTCGCCCGGGTGGACAATGCCTGGGGAGACCGCAACCTCAGCTGCGCCTGCCCGCCGGTGGAATCCTATGCCGCCGAGCCCGTGACGGCCTGACCGTCGTTCCCGGTCCGGCCTCCATGGAGACCAGGCCGGCCCCATGCCCCCCCGGCGAGTTCCGAGTTGCACGGACCGCCGGGTTTTTTTTTGCCGCCGGGCCGCCCCAAGGCAAAAAGCACCCCCTTGGGGGGCAGCAAGCCGAAGGCGCAGCGTGGGGGCTTTTTTTTTGCCGCCGGGCCGCCCCAAGGCAAAAAGCGCCCCCTTGGGGGGCAGCAAGCCGAAGGCGCAGCGTGGGGGCTTTTTTTGCCTGGCGCCGGGGCGTGCCGAAAAGCGCTAACCTGTCATTCGACTTCATTGCGGTCCGAGCGTGGCGCGGTTTGCGCGTGGCCCGTCCGCATCCTTTGCCGAACCACCACGGAGATCGCTACATGCCCTACGTCAACATCAAGATCACTCGCGAAGGCGCCACCACCGAACAGAAGGCCCGCCTGATCGAGGGTGCCACCCAATTACTGGTGGACGTGCTGGGCAAGAATCCCCAGACCACCTTCGTGGTGATCGAGGAAGTCGACACCGACAACTGGGGCATCGCGGGCGAGCCGGTGACGGCGATCCGGGCACGCGCCCGGAAATCCTAGTCGATCTCGTCCAGGACTTCGGCCACGGTGCCGAACAGCTCGGCGATCTGGGATTCGTCGATGACGAGCGGCGGCGAGAACGCCAGGGTGTCGCCCGTGTAGCGCACCAGCACGCCGCGGTCGAAGCAGCGGGCAAAGACTTCTGCCGCCCGGGCGCCCGGGGCGCCCTCGCGCGGCGCCAGTTCCACACCGGCCACCAGGCCCAGGTTGCGTACGTCGATGACGTGGCGCCGGCCCCGCAGTGCATGGGCGGCTTCCTCGAATGGCGCGGACAGCGCCTCGGCGCGCTGGAAGAGTCCCTCGCGTTCGTAGATGTCCTGGGCCGCCAGGATGGCCGCCGTCGCCATGGGGTGCGCGGAATACGTGTAGCCGTGGAAGAACTCGATGCCGCTGCCGCTGGCATCCAGGATTGCGTCGTGGATGCCGCGCAGCACCGCGACGGCGCCGGCTGGAATGGCGGCGTTGCTGATGCCCTTGGCCATGGTGATCATGTCGGGGGTGACGCCGAAACGGCCGCTGGCCGTGGCCGCGCCCAGCCGGCCGAAGGCCGTGATGACCTCGTCGAAGATCAGCAGGATGCCGTGGCGGGCCGTGATCTCGCGCAGGCGTTCCAGGTAGCCCACCGGCGGGACCAGCACGCCGGTGGACCCCGCCAGGGGTTCGACGATCACGGCGGCGATGGTCGATGCATCGTGCAGGGTGATGATCCGTTCCAGTTCGTCGGCCAGGTGCGCGCCCCATGCGGGCTGGCCGCGCGACCAGGCATTGTGCTCGGGCGCGTGGGTGTGGGGCAGGTGGTCCACGCCGGGCAGCAGGACACCCGAGAAGGTCTTGCGGTTGGGCGAGATTCCGCCCACCGAGATGCCGCCGAAGCCCACGCCGTGATAGCCGCGTTCGCGGCCGATCAGGCGGGTGCGCTGGCCCTCGCCACGCGCCCGGTGGTAGGCCAGGGCGATCTTCAGGGCCGTGTCGACGGATTCGGAGCCCGAATTGGTGAAGAAGATGCGGTCCAGGCCGTCGGGCATCAGCGCCGCGATGCGCGATGCGGCGCGGAAGGAATCCTCGTGGCCGATCTGGAAGCTGGGCGCGTAGTCCAGGTGGCTGGCCTGGCGCGTGATGGCTTCGATGATCTCGGGGCGCGCGTGGCCGGCGTTCACGCACCACAGGCCAGCCGTTCCGTCGAGGATGCGGCGGCCGTCGGCCGTGGTGTAGTACATGCCCTGGGCGCCTGCCAGCAGCCGGGGGTGGGCCTTGAACTGGCGGTTGGCCGTGAACGGCATCCAGAGATTGGACAGGTCGACGGAATCGGATGGCGCGCGCATGGAAAGAGGCCTCTTGCAGTGATGAACTGAGGCCTTCATTCTCGACCCCGGCGGCGGGGCGGGCAAGAGCAGTTACCCTGAGGCCTTCGTGCCCGGGATGCGCCGGTAGGTGACGAAATCGTAGGCCAGGCCGTTTTCGGGCGGCTGGGGCAGGCGCTCGGTCTCGAGCCATTGATCCGCGGGCAGTTCCGGGAACCAGGTGTCGCCCCCAAGGTTGGCGTGGATTTCCGTGGCGATCAGCTCGTCGGCCAGCGGCAGGGCCAGGCGGAAGACCTGTTCGCCGCCGATGACGCAGACCAGGTCGGCGTGCGCGCAGCTGGCCAGGGCGGATTCCAGGCTGGCATGGCATTCCGCGCCTGGCGCGTCGAAGCCGGGATCGCGGCTCAGCACCAGGTTGCGGCGTCCGGGCAGGGGGCGGCCCAGGGACAGCCAGGTCTTGCGGCCCATGACGATGGGATGGCCCAGTGTGCTGCGCTTGAAGTGCGCCAGGTCGGCGGGCAGGCGCCAGGGCATGGCGCCGTCGAGCCCGATCACCCGGTTGTCGGTGTAGGCGACGACCAGGCGGATGGAGGGGGCAGGGGGCATGGCGGGGATTCTCCGTGCTGACATGGGCGCAGTGTAAACCACGCGCCCCGGCGGCCGTCCGCGGCTCAGGCCGCGGCGTCCGGCACGCGAAAGCAGCCCAGGAAACGTTCCAGGGCGGGCCGCAGGCCCGAGATGCGCGCCTGCCCGGCCGCCTCGACGGCATCCAGGTCGGCCGCGCCATAGGCCAGGTGCAGCAGGGTGGTTGGGGATGTGTCCAGGGCCGCCTGGGCCGCCGGATCGTCCGTCCCCTGGCGATGCACGTCCAGCCGTCCCGAAGCCACGCGGGCGGAAAAAGGCTGCCCGTCCAGGACCAGGAGGACCCGGGCGTCCCGGCCCGCTGCGGCTTCCGGCGCGAACAGGGCGCGCATCGACAGCACCATGGCATCCACGTTCAGGGGGGAGCCGCGCACGAAGCCGGGCGAGCGCACGCCCCAGCGGACGAGCTGCAGGAGGATGGGTTCCAGTTCCCGGCCCCAGGGGCTGAGATCGTAGGCCATGCCGCCGCCCGGCGGCGGCAGCCGGCGGCGGATGACGATGCCGGCGGTTTCCAGTTCGGCCAGCCGCTGGGTGAGCACGTTGGCGCTGATCCGTCCCAGGCCGGCTCTCAGGTCGGTGAAACGTTTCGGCCCGAGCATCAGCTCGCGGATGATGAGCAGGGCCCACCGTTCGCCGATCAGGTCCAGTGCGTGGGCGGCAGCGCAGCCGTCGGCATAACTTCTTTTGGTGCTCATGATTGGCAATTGTATCATGTAGTCCTAAAAAACAATTTGTTAGTTAATTTTTAGGATTAAACAATGATATAGTGCGCCGGATGGACGAGCCGCCGCCGAGTGCCGCGATCCCCGCGGTGGGCATGCAGGCGGCCGATACCGATAAGGAGAGAGACATGAAGCAGGAAGACAAGCAGGGTGATGCACAGGCCGGTATCCGGCAGACGCTGGACGACTGGATCGCAGCTGTGGACCGGCACGACCTGGCCGCGCTCGCGGCCTGCTATGCAGCGGATGTGGTGGCCTATGACGCCATCAAGGCGCTGCGTTTTCAGGGTCGTGATCCCTATCTGGCGCATTGGGAACAATGCCTGCAGATGTGCCCGAACAGCGTGCATTTCACGCTCAGGGACCTGGATGTCCAGGCTGCCGATGGCCTGGGCTATGCACATGCGCTGCTGGCCTGCACCGCCGATGGCGAGGCGGGCAACGCCTGGAGCCGCATGACCACCGGCTTCCGGCGCGAGTCCGGCCGCTGGCTCATCGTCCATGAGCACTTCTCCTTTCCCTTCGATCCGAAATCGGGCAAGGCGCTCATGGGCTTGTCCCCCGATGCGGAAGCGGGGCCGGCGCCGATACCGTCCGACATGCACTCGGTGACGCCGCACCTGGTTTGCCGCGACGCGACCAGCGCGCTCGATTTCTACCAGCGGGCTTTTGGCGCGTCCGGAGCCGTCCGGCTGGATGGCCCGGATGGCAAGCTGATGCACGGCTGCCTGTGGATCGGCAATTCCGCCGTGATGCTGATGGAAGAATCGCCCGCCTGCCAGTCCGGCAGCCCGGTCACGCTGGGCGGCACGCCCGTGACCCTGCACCTGTATGTGCCCGATGCGGATGCCGCTTTCGAACGCGCGGTGCGGGCGGGCGCCACGTCCGTCATGGCGCCCGCCGATATGTTCTGGGGTGATCGCTATGGCGTGGTCCAGGACCCCTACGGCCATCGCTGGTCGATCGCGACGCACGTCAGGGATGTGAGTCCGGAAGACATGCGGGCGGCGATGGCCCAGTTCGCCAGCGCCTGATGACGGCATCCGGCCCGGGCATGCACGCCCGGCCGGATCAGTCCAGGTGGCGGATGGGCTGGCCGGCGCAGCGGGCCAGCAGTTCCGGCAGACTGCCCTGCGCCAGCGTCAGGCCGGGCGCCAGGTCCGCCAGGGGCCGCAGGACGAAGGCGCGTTCGTGCATGCGAGGGTGGGGGACTGTCAGGCTGGGCAGCCCGATGCGCTGGCTGCCGTACAGCAGCAGGTCCAGGTCCAGGGTGCGTGGAGCGTTGCGATAGGGGCGTTCACGGCCGTGGCGTTGCTCGATGGCCTGCAGTGCGGCCAGCAGGTCCAGCGGGGCCAGAGTGGTGTGCAGGCCGGCCACGGCATTGACGTAGTCGGGGCCGGAGGAATCCACCGGCGCGGTGCCGTACAGGGGAGAAAGCCGCAGGCTGGATATGCCGGGCACGCGGCCCAGCTCGGCCGCTGCCTGGCGCACGGTGGCGGCGGCATTGCCCAGGTTGGCGCCCAGGCCGACGTAGGCCTGGACGAAGATAGTATCGGTGGGTGGCGAAGACGGGCTCATGATGGCCGGCGCGCCAGGCTGGGCGGTGCGCGCCTGATCGGCAGGGCGGTCAGACCCCGTCCGGCACCGCAGGGGCCGGCGAAGCACCGTCCGCGGATCGGCCATCCGCGCCGTGGGATGCGCTGCGCCGGCGCCGGCGCTTGCGGGTCGTACCCGAGCCGGTGCGGCGGGCGCTGGCGTGGCCGGCCTGCCAGGCGTCGATCATTTGCGAACGGCGCTCGTCGTTGCTGTCGGACAGGTCCATCCACCATTGGGCCAGGACGCTGTCGACTTCGCGGGCCTCGGCGCGCAGCTGCAGGAAATCCACGGCGGCGCGGAAGCGCGGCTGTTCCATCATGCGCCAGATCGAACGTACGGTGGCGCGCTCGAAGCGCGCCTGCATCAGCCAGATTTCCCGCATGTCCGCCTGGTGGCGGCGCTGGATGGCAAGCTTGTCCATCTGCTCTTCGATCACCGAATCGGCGGCGCGGATCAGGGCCTCGTTGCGTTGAGTGCCCTGGGCGACCAGGGCGGCCCAGCGCTTCTGCACCAGCCGCCACAGCAGGGCGGCAAACAGGAAACTGGGGCTGACGGGCTTGCCCGCGCGTACCCGCGCGTCGGTGCGCGACAGGGCGATTTCCACGAAGGCCTCGCCGCCTTCTTCTTCGAAGATCCGGTCGATCAGCGGGATCAGGCTTTTCATCAGGCCCGAGCGGCGCAGCTCGCGCAGGCAATCCATGGCGTGGCCGCAGGTGAGCAGCTTCAGCGTTTCGTCGAACAGGCGCGAGGCCGGCACATGCTCGATGAGCGGCGCCAGCCGGCTGATCGGCGCCTCGGTGGCCGGGTCGATGCGCGCCCCCAGCTTGGCCTGGAACCGCAGCGCGCGCAGCATGCGCACCGGATCTTCGCGATAGCGCGTTTCCGGATCCCCGATCATGCGCACCACGCGGTTCTTGAGGTCCGCCACGCCCTGGTGGAAGTCGATGACTTCTTCCTTCAGGGGGTCGTAGTACAGCGCATTGATGGTGAAATCCCGCCGTGCGGCGTCTTCTTCGTGCGTGCCGAATTCGTTGTCGCGCAGGATGCGGCCGTGCTCGTCGGTTTCCTGGTTGCCGGAGGACGGCGCGCGGAAGGTGGACGTTTCGATGATTTCCTGGCCGAACACCACGTGCACCAGCTGGAAGCGCCGGCCGATGATGCGGGCCCGGCGGAACAGCGGCCGGACCTGGTTGGGCGTGGCGTTGGTGGCGACGTCGAAGTCCTTGGGTTCCAGGCCGACGATCAGGTCGCGCACCGCGCCGCCCACGATATAGGCGTCGAAGCCGTGCTGGTTCAGGACTTCGCAGACTTTGACGGCATGCCGCGATACCAGGCGCCGGTCGATGCCGTGTTTGTCGCGCGACAGGCGCACCGGGCCGCTGGGCTGGGCAGCGAACAGCCGCGAGACGAAATTCTTGATGGTCTGCTTGAGCATGGCGCGTATTTTAAGGCTTTGTATCGCCGCTGTCCCCGCTCAGGATTTGGCGTCCTGGAGTCCGCCGAACAGATCCAGGATGCGCCAGCCCCGGCCGGCGGCAGTTTCGCGCAGCGCCGCACTGGGATTGGTGGCCACCGGATGGGTCACGGCTTCCAGCAGGGGCAGGTCGTTCATGGAGTCGCTGTAGAACCAGGATTCGGCGAAGTCTTCCAGCTGGCGGCCCTGTTCCTGCAGCCATTGGCGCACCCGCAGGACCTTGCCCGCCTTGAAGCTGGGCGTGCCTTCGATCCGGCCCGTATAGGCGCCCCGGGCGTCGCGCTGCGGGATGGTGGCGATCAGGTGCTCGATGCCCAGCGCCCGGGCGATGGGCGTGGTGACGAAGGCGTTGGTGGCCGTGACGATGGCGCACAGCCCCCCCTGGTCCTGGTGCCGGGCGATCAGCTCGCGTGCGGCGGGCAGGATGCCGGGTTCGACGACCTCGGCCATGTAGTCCAGGTGCCAGTGGTCGAGTTCCTCGGGTCGGCCCAGGCGCAGCAGGCCCAGCATGAAGTCGGCGGCCTCTTCGGCGGACAGCTGGCCTTCGTTGTAGCGGCGCATCAGTTCGTCGTTGCGGTGGCGGGCCGCTTCGGGATCGCCGGCGCGGCCAGTGCGCGCCAGGAATTCGGCCCACTGATAGTCGCTGTCGAAAGGCAGCAGGGTGTGATCCAGATCGAACAGGGCCAGGTGGGTCGGCGGGGTCATGGGTTCCTCGGGGCGGCCGGCGTACCGGCCAGCAGGTCTTTCAGCAAGGGCAGGGTGATGGGGCGATGGCGCGCCAGGGAATACTGGTCCAGGGTGTCGATCAGCGCCGTCAGGCGGCCCATGTCGCGGTCGCAGCGGGTCAGGATCCAGCGCAGCACTTCGTCGGACAATTGCAGCCCGCGCTGCTGGGCGCGGTCGCGCAGGGCCTGGGCACGGTCCTCGTCGGACAGCTGCTCCAGGCGGTAGACCAGGTCCCAGCCCAGGCGGGTGCGCAGGTCTTCGCGCAGCGGCATGGTCAAGGGTGCGCGGTCGCCCGCCGTCAGCAGGGCGAAGGCGCCCGTCGTGCCCGCGGCGGTGCGCCAGCGGTTGAACAGGGCGAACAGCGCGGCCTGGGCGGCCGGGTTCAGGTCGGCGACGTCGTCCACCGCCACCAGGGACAGGGACTGGTCTTCGTCGGTGGCCAGGGCGTGCAGCCGCTGTGCCGGGGAACGCGCGTCCAGGTAGTGGCAGCCCGCGCCCTGCGCCCGGGCGCGAAGCAGGTGGCTGCGTCCCGAGCCGACACCGCCCCACAGGTACACGGCGCGTCCGGGGCCGAGCAGCCGCACGGCTTCCAGTGCAGCCAGGTTCGCACCGGGCACGAAACCGTCCAGCGACGGCATCGTGCCCGGCAGGATGTCGAGCAATAATTGCTGCGCCTGGGCTTGCGAGGAAGGCTGTCTCGGGGCGTGCGTCATGCTGAAAGGAACTTCATCGTAAAATCAGGCAAATATCCAAACCTGCAATTCTTGCACATTCGGCGGTTTTTCTCATGACACAAGGCACCCCTCCCTCCATGACCTACCGCGATGCCGGGGTCGACATCGATGCCGGCGATGCGCTGGTCGACCGCATCAAGCCCCTGGCCGCCCGCACCATGCGGTCCGGCGTCATGGCGGGGATCGGCGGCTTCGGCGCCCTGTTCGAAGTCCCGCGCCATCTGCGCGAACCGGTCCTGGTTTCCGGCACCGACGGCGTGGGCACCAAGCTGCGCCTGGCCTTCGAATGGCAGCGGCACGACACGGTCGGCATCGACCTGGTCGCCATGAGCGTCAACGACATCCTGGTCCAGGGCGCCGAGCCCCTGTACTTCCTGGATTACTTCGCCTGCGGCAAGCTGTCCGTGGATACGGCGGCCCGCGTCGTGGGCGGCATTGCGCGCGGTTGCGAACTCGCCGGCTGCGCCCTGATCGGCGGCGAGACGGCAGAGATGCCCGGCATGTATCCGGACGGCGAATACGACCTGGCTGGCTTTGCGGTCGGCGCGGTCGAGAAGTCCGCGATCATCGATGGCGCCGGCATCCGGGCGGGCGATACGGTGCTGGGCCTGGCTTCCAGCGGCGCCCATTCCAACGGCTATTCCCTGGTGCGCAAGATCCTGCAGCATGCCGGCGCGCGTCCCGACCAGGACCTGGGCGGCCGCCCCCTGGGCGACGTGGTCATGGAACCCACCCGCATCTACGTCAAGTCCGTGCTGGCCGCCCTGGCGGCCCACGGCGCGGGGATCAAGGGGCTGGCGCACATCACCGGCGGCGGCCTGCTGGAAAACGTGCCCCGCATCCTGAAGCCCGGCCTGTGCGCACGCCTGCATCGCGATGCCTGGCAGTGGCCGGCGCTGTTCCAATGGCTGCAGGCCCAGGGCGGCGTGGCCGATCAGGAAATGGCGCGCGTGTTCAACTGCGGCATCGGCATGGTGCTGGTGGTGGATGCGGCCCAGGCCGACGCCATCGCCGCCACCCTGCGCGCGCAAGGCGAAACCGTCTACACGCTGGGTGCCATCGAAGCCCAGGCCGAAGGCGGCGCACAGACCATCGTGGCCTGATCCCGGGGGGTCAGCCCCCCAGCGCCTGCTCGCAGTGCCACGCGGCTTCGGCCGCGGCCCGATCCGACAGACAATCCACGCTGCGCCGCTGCGGCAGCGACCGCAGCCAGGTGATCTGCCGCTTGGCCAACTGGCGGGTGGCGGTGATCGCCTGGCCGATGGCCTCGTCGAGCGTGATCCGGCCATCCAGATGGTCCCAGAGCTGCCGATAGCCCACGCAACGGATGGACGGCAGGCCCGGATGCAGGTCGGCGCGCGCATGCAGGGCACGGACTTCATCCAGCAGCCCGGCGCCGATCATGGCCCGGTAACGCTGCGCGATGCGTGCATGCAGCACCGACCGGTCGGACGGCTCCAGGCTGATGGTCTCGAAGCGCCAGCCGGGCAGCGCCGGCCGTGGCGGTTCGGCCAGCCAGTCGCTCAGGGTCCGGCCGCTGCCTCGCCAGACTTCCAGTGCGCGCTGCAGGCGCTGGCTGTCGTTGGGCGCCAGCCGGGCGGCCGTGGCCGGATCCACGCGGGCCAGTTCGGCGTGCAGGGCCGGCCAGCCCCGCGCGCCGGCTTCTTCGTCGAGTTGCCGGCGGATTTCCGGGTCTGCCTCGGGCAGGTCGTTCAGCCCTTCGCGCAATGCCTTGTAGTACAGCATCGTGCCCCCGCACAGCAGGGGAATCCGGCCGCGTGCACGGATGTCCCGGGCCAGTGCGGCCGCATCCCGGGCGAATTCGGCGGCGGAATAGGCCTGCGACGGGTCGCGGATATCAAGCAGGTGGTGCGGCACGCGCGCGCGTTCTTCGGCCGTGGGCTTGGCCGTGCCGATATCCATGCCGCGATAGATCGTGGCCGAATCCATCACGATGATTTCGATGGGCCAGCGCTCGGCCAGGGCCAGCGAGGCGGCGGACTTGCCGGAGGCCGTCGGGCCGGCCAGGCAGATCAGGACGGGAAGATGCTCGGACATGGGGGAGATTATCGCCGACCGCCACGGGGGCGCGGCGCCTACTGCCCCCGCATGAACAGCTTGTCCAGGTCGCCCAGGCTCCACTGGAACCAGGTCGGGCGCCCATGGTTGCACTGATCGGCACGTTCGGTGCGTTCCATCTGGCGCAACAGGGCGTTCATCTCGTCCAGTGTCAGCCGCCGGTGCGCGCGCACCGCGCCGTGGCAGGCCATGGTGGACAGCAGTTCGTTGCGCTGCTCGGTCAGCCGGGCCGAATGCCCGATGCGCTCGATGTCGGCCAGCACTCCGCGCGCCAGGGCCTCGATATCGCCCTGCGCCAGCAGGGCCGGTACGGCCCGCACGGCCAGCGAGGCGGGGCCGGTGGCGCGGATCCGCAGGCCCAGGCTGTCGAGCATGTCCTGATGCGACTGGGCGGTGGCCACCTGGATTTCAGTGGCGGTGAATACCACCGGAACCAGCAGCTCCTGCGCGGGCAGGGGGGCCTGGTCCAGCGCCTGCTTCAGGGATTCGTAGACGACCCGCTCGTGCGCGGCGTGCATGTCCACCAGGACCAGGCCGCGTGCGTTCTGGGCCAGGATGTAGATGCCGTGCAGCTGCCCCAGGGCCATGCCCAGGGGCAGGTCTCCGGCGTGCGGATCGGCGTCGGCGGCGTCCGGCGGACTGTACAGCTTGCGCCAGTCCTGGGCCGGAATCCGGTCGTTCAGGGGGAAGCGCTGCTGGACCGGAATGCGCGTGGGGTAGGGGGACGCAGGCCTGGTCTGGCCGGCAACGCCGACGGCAGCCGCCGGACTGGATCCGGGCGGCACGGCATCCGGCGTCCACTTGCCGGCGTCGCCGCTCGTCGGCGCGGGGGGCGCTTCGGTCGGGCCATCCACGGCGGCGCCGCCGCGTCCCGCCAGGGTCTCGCCCAGCGCCTGGGCAACATAGCGGTGCACCGCGCCGCTGTCGCGGAAGCGGACCTCGTGCTTGGCCGGATGCACGTTCACGTCCACCCCGGCTGGATCCAGGGTCAGGAACAGCACGAAGGCCGGCTGGCGATCCCCGTGCAGCACGTCGGCGTAGGCCTGGCGCACCGCGTGGGAGACCGTGCGGTCGCGTACGTAGCGGCCATTGACGTACAGGTATTGCCGGTCGGCGCGGTTGCGGGCGAAGGTCGGGCGCGTGATGCATCCTTCCAGCGCGACCAGCCCCTGCTCGGCCGACACGGGCAGGCTCTGGGCGGTGAATTCGTCGCCCAGCACGTCGCGGATGCGGCCCTGGATGTCGGTGGCCGGCCAGTTGCGCTGGGGCTTGTCGTTGTGGAATACCCGCAGGGCCACGTGCGGATGCGCCAGTGCGATCCGCTCCACGGCATCCAGGCAGTGGGCGTATTCGGTCTGTTCGCTGCGCAGGAACTTGCGCCGCGCCGGGATGTGGTCGAACAGCTGGCGCACGTCCACGCGCGTGCCCATGGGGCCTGCCGCCGGGGACGGGGCCGCCTGTCCGGCGGCGAGCTGCCAGGCCTGGGTGTCGTCGGCGGTGCGGGAAGTCAGCGTCAGCTGGGCGACCGAGGCGATCGAAGCCAGGGCTTCGCCGCGGAATCCCAGGGTGTCCACCGATTCCAGTTCCGCCAGCGACGTGATCTTGCTGGTCGCGTGGCGTTGCAGCGCCAGGGGCATCTGCCCGGGGGGGATGCCGTGGCCGTCGTCGGCCACCAGGATGCGCCGGATGCCGCCGCCGTCCAGGCGGATCTCGATGGCCCGGGCGCCGGCATCCAGGGCGTTTTCCAGCAGTTCCTTCAGGACGGAGGCGGGGCGTTCGATGACTTCGCCCGCGGCGATCTGGCTGATCAGGACGTCGGGCAGCGGGGCAATGGTTCGCATCATGAAAACGATTATAGTGAGCAAGGGATCCTGCGTTTGCAGCCTGTGCGCTGCGCGGACCCGGCGCGGCTCCGGTATGATCCCGGGACGCATCCATTCCCACCCATCGTTTCGAGGCTTCGCGGCCCAATGGCTGAACTCTTTCAACTCATCCTGCACATCGACCAGTACCTGGGGGTCTGGGTGGCGCAATACGGGGCCTGGATCTACCTGATCCTGGCGCTCATCATTTTCGGCGAAACGGGGCTGGTGGTGCTGCCGTTCCTGCCCGGGGATTCGCTGCTGTTCATCGCAGGCGCCTTCGGCGCTTCGGGCATGCTCGATCCGGTCCTGCTGGGCGGCATCCTGATCGCCGCCGCCATCCTGGGGAACACCGTCAATTACCAGGTGGGCCACTTCATCGGGCCCAAGGTCTTTTCACGGGACTACCGCTTCCTGGACCGCAAGGCCCTGATCAGGACGCATGCCTTCTACGAAAAGCACGGCGGCAAGACCATCGTGCTGTCGCGCTTCCTGCCGCTGTTCCGGACTTTCGCCCCCTTCGTGGCGGGGGTCGCAGGCATGCGCTGGGTGGCCTTCCAGTTCTACAACGCAGTGGGCGCCACGGTCTGGATCGCGGGTCTGATCACCCTGGGTTATTTCTTCGGCAATGTCCCCATCATCAAGGAACACCTGAATACCATCGTGCTGATCGGCGTGGGGGCGGCCGCCGTGCCGGCGGCCGGCGGCGTGCTGTGGAAACTGCTGCGCGGCCGCAAGGCAGGATCGGCCTGATCCCGCGGCCGCACCGCCCGGCGCGTCAGTCCCGCCGCGCCAGCGCGGGGTGCGCCGAGAAATAATCCTGGATTCCGTTCAGCACCGCGGCGGCGATGCGCTGCTGGTGCGCCGCCGTGCGCAGCAGCTGTTCTTCCTGGGGATTGCTGATGAAGGCGGTCTCGATCAGGATCGACGGGATGTCGGGCGCCTTCAGCACGGCGAATCCGGCGCGTTCGATGCGGTTCTTGTGCAGCTGGTTGATCTTGCCGATCTCCTGCAGAACCTGGGTGCCGACGCGGATCGAATCATTGATCTGCGCCCCGGTGGACAGGTCCAGCAGCACCTTGGCGACCTGGGCATTGTGCGCACCCAGGTTCACGCCGCCGATCAGGTCGGCGTCGTTTTCCTTCTTGGCCAGCCAGCGGGCGGCGGCGCTGGTGGCGCCGTGCTGCGACAGCGCCCAGACCGACGATCCGCGCGCCGACGGCTTGATCCAGGCGTCGGCATGGATCGAGATGAACAGATCGGCCTGGACGCGGCGGGCCTTTTGCACACGCACGTTCAGCGGTACGAAATAATCGCGGTCGCGGGTCAGGTAGGCCCGCATGTTGGGCTGCGCGTCGATCAGCTTCTTCAGGCGCAGCGCAATCTGCAGGACGATGTCCTTTTCGCGTGTGCCGCGTCGGCCGATGGCGCCCGGATCCTCGCCGCCGTGTCCCGGGTCCAGGGCGATCAGGATCGGACGATCGGGACGGGTGCCCGGTGCTGCGCGGGGCGGAGGCGGGGGCGTGTCGTCCGGCCGCTTGTGGGCGATCGGCGGCAGTTTCTGTCCTTCGACCGAGGGGATGGGCGCCTCGGTCGGGCTGTTCTGGGCCAGGTTTTCGAGAATGCCCGCGAGCGGATCGTTTTCCGCATCCTTCAGCAGGGCCATCAGGGGATCCTGCGCGACTTTCGGATACAGGTCCAGCACCAGGCGGTACTTGTATTCGCCAATGGGCTTCAGGGTGAAGACCTGCGGCGCGACGTCCTGCTTCAGGTCGAACACCAGGCGCACCACGTTGGGGCGGTTCTGGCCCACGCGCACGGTGCTGATGTAGGGGTCGTTGGGGCGGATCTTGGAGACCAGGTCATTGATGGCCGGGCTCAGTTGCACGCCTTCGATGTCCACCACCAGGCGGTGGGGGTTGTCGAGCGTGAAGTGTTCGGCCTTCAGCTCGGTGTCCATCTCCAGGGTCACGCGCGTGTATTCGTCGGCCGGCCAGGTCCGCACCGCCACGATGGTCGCGGCCTGCGCCAGGCGGGGCACGACGGGCAGCAGCAGCAGGGCGCCACCACCCGCGATCATCCTGCGCCGCAAGGGCGTGGCGGGGGCGCTCATCGGCGCGGCGGGTCCAGATGCGTCAGCCATTGTTGTCCTTTCTCACTGCAGGCGGTCAGGCGGGCATGCCGGCCGGTGCCGGCATATTCCAGGCGGATGTCCAGATCCGGGGGCGGCAGGCGCGTGCCTGCCTGCTCGGGCCATTCGATCAGGACGATCGCCCGATCGTCGAGCAGTTCGTCGAACCCGGCTTCCCGCCATTCATGCGCATCGCTAAATCTATAGAAATCAAGGTGATAGAAGTATAAGTTAGAAACGTTATAGCTTTCAAGAAGCGCGTAGCTCGGGCTCTTGATCCGGCCGGTCACTCCGCCGGCCCGCAGCAGGGCCCGGGCCAGGCTGGTCTTGCCTGCGCCCAGTTCGCCTCGCAGGTGGATGCGGCCTCCGGCGGCGGGCCCTCCGGGGGCGCGCCCGCAGGCCAGTTCGGCAAGGCGTTGCGCCAGGGCAACGGTGGCCTCTTCGTCGGGCAGGGGCCACTCCAGAGAAGGAAGCGGGGTCGTCATCGGGGACTCCAGGGAATCAGGCTGCGGCATTCAGCCATAGCGGCAAGGTCAGGGCGGACAGCAGCGTGCCGATCGACATGGTGACCGCCACCAGCCGGCCATCGCCGCCCATGCGGGCCGCCAGCACGTGAGCCGAGGAGGCCGTGGGCAGGGCGCTGAACAGCAGCAGGACCAGCCGTTCTCCGGCCGGCATGTCCAGCGCCCAGGCCAGCGCCAGCGCCACGGGCGGCAGCATGACCAGTTTGGCCGCCACCATCCAGGCCATCAGGGGCGCGTGCGCACGGCCGCCCTGCAGCGACAGGGTGGCGCCCACGCACAGCAGACCGATGGCAATGGCGCAGGCTCCCAGCCGGCCCGATGCGATTTCGAGCACGTGCGGGATGGGCACGCGCAGGAAATTGCAGGCCAGCGCAGCCAGCGTGGCCAGGATGAAGGGATTGCGGGCGATCTCGTGCAGGGCGCGCCCGCCGTGGCGGCTGGCCAGGGCATGCACCGCGCCGATGTTGCTGATCGGTACCGCGAAACCCACGATCACCGCCATGGTCGTTTGCGCCCCGGGCCAGCCCAGGCCGCCCGCCAGGGACAGGGCCAGGTAGGTGTTGAAACGGAAGGCGCACTGGGCGACCGAGGCGTGCGCCGCCGCATCCGGGCGCACTGCCAGGCGGCCGAGCCAGGCCAGCGCGATGCCGCCGAGCATCACGCCGACGGTGGCGGCCAGCAGCACCGAGGTATTGCCCAGGTCCAGCGGCGTGCGCGTGATCGAATGGAACAGCAGGCAGGGAAACAGAATGAAATAGACCAGCTTTTCCGCGCCCGCGAAGAAGGAACGGTCGAAGTGCAGGTGGTGCAGCATGGCCCAGCCCAGGGCGATCAGCAGGAAGTCGGGCAGGATGAGGGGGATGACGGACATGGTGGCTGGCCGGGATGGGCTGCCCTGATTGTACGTGCTTGGGGCACCGGCAGGCCCATGCGGACGGGGCTGGAAGGCCCTGTCGTTGCGCTCAGGACTCGATTGTCATGGGAATTACCCTTAAACAATGTCAATTATTACGTTTTCGTCTCAGACAACACTAGTCACAGTTGGGTCGGATTCGTACAATGTATTCACGTTTTGAATATAAAACGTACCAAGACGCAAGTTCATGCTTCAAGAACTCCGGCCGGAAACCGGAGGCTCCGACTTGCCAGTGGGCGCAAGCCCTGTCGACTCCATGCGTACCCGATACTGATGTGATCGAGGCGGTTGCACCGTCCCTAATTCATAGGCACGGCACCATCGATCTTCGGCGCTGACACAGTCCGCCGATCGCGGTGCCTACACCCGTCCCTGTTGCGGGCTTCGGTCATTGCAGGTTGCTGCGGGTGCACGAGTTTCCATAAGACACGACGGTCCTCATGGATCGTCCTGGTTACCGAGTTCAGGAGTATTCGAACATGGCCAGTAAGAAAACTGCCCTTTCCGCCCTTTGCGCTGCCCTCGCCATCGCGTTCACTTCCCAGGCCTGCGCCGACAACGCCACGCTGACTCAGGCGGTCGAGACAGCAGTCCTCAACAATCCCGAAATCGGGGCGCAGTTCCACAACTTCCAGTCCGGCCTCGAAGGCCAGAAGGTCCGTCGTGGCGCCCTGCTGCCCGAGGTCAACCTGCAGGGCTGGACGGGCCGCGAGTACCGGGGCAGTACCAGCACCAACGGGTCCACCGACTGGTCGCGCAGCGGCTACAGCCTGTCCCTGCGCCAGCTGCTCTTCGACGGCTTCTCCACGATCAACGACGTGCGCCAGCTGGGCTTCGAGAAGCTGGCCGACTACTACACCCTGAAGGCCACGGTCGACGACCTGGCCCTGCAGGCGGCCCAGGCCTACCTGGACGTCCAGCGCTACCGCGAGCAGGTCGCCCTGGCGCAGCAGAACTACAACCTGCACAAAGACATCCTGGGCCAGATCTCCGAGCGCAGTTCCTCGGGGGTCGGGCGCGGGGTGGACGAAGTCCAGGCACAGGCTCGCCTGGCCCTGGCCCAGACCAACCTCATGACCGCATCGGGCAACCTGAACGACGTCACCCAGCGCTACCAGCGCATCGTCGGCATGGTTCCGGCCGAAACCCTGGCCGAGGCGCCCGCCGTCGAAGGCGAACTGCCCAAGGATCCCACCGATTTCAGCCAGTCGGTGCGCGTCAATCCTACCGTGCTGGCGAAGCAGGCGCTGGTCCAGGCCGCCGAGCGCGGCAAGGCCTCGGCACAGGGCCGCTTCTCGCCCACGCTCGAACTGCGGGCCGCCACGGGACGCGACCGCTCCGATCCGCCCTACATCAACGACGAAACCACCCAGAGCTCGAACGTCCAGCTGATGGCCACGTTCAACCTCTTCCGGGGCGGCGCCGACGCGGCGCGCGTGCGCCAGACCGCGGCACAGACCTACGCCGCCCGCGACGTGCGCGACTACACCTGCCGCAACGTCCAGCAAGAGCTCTCCATCGCCTGGAACAACGTCGTGCGGCTGCGCCAGCAGCTGCCCTTCCTGCGGCAGCACGAGCGCGACATCGCCCAGGTGCGCGTGGCCTACATGCAGCAGTTCAAGATCGGCCAGCGCACCCTGCTGGATCTGCTGGATACCGAAAACGAGCTGTTCGACGCCCGCCAGGCACTCACCAACGGCATCTTCGACCTGCGCGTTGCCGAATACCGCTGGCTGAGCCTGTCCCACAAGCTGATGCCGGCGCTGGGTCTGGCCGATCCCTACCAGGAACAGCCGGAAGAGGCCGCCAAGCTCCAGTTCCCCGACGAGGTCCTCAAGGCCTGCCTGACGCCGCTGCCGGATACCCGCAATCTGCAGCCCATCCAGGTCAATTATCAGTCCGGCCTCAAGCCGCCCGTGCTGGCGCCCGCCGGCAATGCGGCCGGCGCGTCGTCCGGCAAGGCCAGCGGCTGGAACTGATCCCACTGCTGGATAACTAAGGAACACCCGGGCCCATGGCCTGGTCTGAAGGTGAAGGTCCGGAGGTCTGCTGCCGTTGCGGCACTCCGGCTTTCCCTGCAGCTTTGGGGAATGCCGATGGCCTCTGAGCAAGAACGTTTCAAGCAGGATCTCTCCGAGCTGGACGCGGAATTCATCCGCGTCCTGGAAGACCTGATCGATGCATTGATCGCCAATGGTTCCCTGCGCCTGACCGACCTGCCTCCCCAGGCCCTGGCCAAGCTTGCCGAACGCAAACGCACGCGCCAGCGTCTGCAGGGGGCCCTGAATCTGATTCCCGACGACGATGCCATCATCTGAGGCTGCTGCCGCCATGGCCGCTCAACCCGAAGCCATCAATCCCGCCGGTGCTGCGCCAGCGTCCGAATTGCCGGGCGCCACGCCGCACCAGCTGCATGACGACTCCTTGCTCAACAGCCTGGTCCTGGTCACGAGATTGCTGGGCAGGCCCTGCACCGCCCAGCAGCTGTCTTCGGGCCTGCCCCTGGTGGACCAGCGCCTGACGCCGTCCCTGCTGGGCCGCGCGGCCGGCCGTGCCCAATGCAGCGCCCGCATCGTGCGCCGCGCCCTGGGCAATTGGTCGCGCAGCATCATGCCCGCCATCCTGTTCCTGAAGAACCAGCGCGCGTGCGTGCTGATCCAGGAGCGTGGCGACCATTACCTGGTCCATTATCCGGAAGCCGCCGAGCCCGTCGAAGTCCCGCGCACCGAACTGGAGGCCGAATATTCCGGCCTGGCCTGTTTCGTGCAGCCGCGCTACCGCACCGAAGACCGCACCCAGGACGCCCACATGCGGGCGCGCAGCGGCCATTGGTTCTGGGCCGCGATGCTGGGCAACTGGAAGCTCTACCGCGATGCCGTGGCGGCCGCCGTGCTGATCAACATCTTTGCGTTGATCATGCCGCTGTACACGATGAACATCTATGACCGCGTCATTCCCAACAGCGCGGTCGAGACCCTCTGGGCGTTGACCATCGGCATCGCCCTGGCGATGGTGTTCAACCTGGTGCTCACCGCCATCCGCGCCTATGTCGTGGACATCGCCAGCAAGCGGGTGGATGTCGAGCTGTCTTCGCGCATCATGGAACAGGTGCTGGACCTGCGCATGGAAAGCCGGCCGGTCTCCGTGGGATCCTTTGCCTCGAACCTGCGCTCGTTCGAGTCCGTGCGCGACTTCATCGCCTCCGCCAGCCTGACCACGCTGGTTGACCTGCCTTTCGTGCTGCTGTTCCTGGCCGTGCTGGCCTGGATCTCGCCGTGGATGGTGCTGCCCCCGCTGGTGGCCATCGTCGTGATCCTGGCCGTGTCGCTGTTTTCCCTGGCCCGGGTCGAAAAGATGACCCTCGAATCCTTCCAGGCCGGGGCGCAGCGCAACGCCGGCCTGATCGAGGCCCTGAACGGCATGGAAACCGTCAAGGCGCTGAACGCCCAGAGCCATGCCCAGCGCATGTGGGAAGAGTCCACCCGCTGGCTGGCCGAGCTGGGGGCGCACATCAAGCTCACGTCCTCCGTCACCGTCAGCTTCGTGCAGACCTGCCAGCAGCTGGTCAATATTTCCGTCGTGGTCATCGGCGTCTATCTGGTCCAGGAAGGCATGACCATGGGCGGCATCATCGCCGCTTCCATGATTTCGGGGCGCTGTCTCGCGCCACTGGGCCAGGTCGTGGGCCTGATGATGCAGTACCACAACGCCAAGGCGTCCCTGAAGTCCATCGACAATTACATGGGCATGCCGGTCGAGCGCCCGGCCGACCGCTCTTTCATGCCGCGGCCCGTCCTGAAGGGCGGCATCGAGTTCCAGGGCGTCACCTTCGCCTACCCGAACAGCTCGGTCGCGGCGCTGGACAACATCAGCTTCCGC